>ULKS01002314.1_pt1 | contig 10641 bp, 7 predicted proteins | sample 1951211 | NCBI WGS metagenome assembly ULKS01 (sample SAMEA4835506, study PRJEB28245) | human gut metagenome | biome: gut microbiome; material: fecal sample | place: Denmark | collected 2008 | reverse complement strand
CGGGTAAATCGACCCTCGTCGACCTGCTGCCGCGATACCACGACGTGACGGGTGGCGACATCTTGATTGACGGCGTGAACGTGAAGGATCTGGCCATTGCCGACCTCCGCAGCCTCATCGGCAACGTAAACCAAGAGGCTATTCTGTTCAACGACAGTTTCTACAACAACATTACCTTCGGTGTGGAACATGCCACAATGGAACAGGTGATTGAAGCAGCTAAGATAGCCAATGCCCACGACTTCATCATGGAAAGCGAACATGGTTACGACACGAACGTGGGCGACCGCGGCTGCCGACTTTCGGGCGGACAGCGACAGCGCATCAGCATTGCGCGCGCCATTCTGAAAAACCCGGCCATCCTGATTCTGGACGAGGCTACCTCGGCACTCGACACCGAAAGCGAACGACTGGTGCAGGAGGCGCTGGAACGACTCATGAAGACGCGCACAACCATTGCCATTGCTCACCGACTGTCGACCATCAAGAATGCCGACGAAATATGTGTGCTCTACGAAGGACGCATTGTGGAACGCGGCACGCACGACGAGCTACTGCAGAAGGGCGGATATTACAAACGACTGAACGACATGCAGCAACTGTAGGGCAATCCCTACCCCGGTGTTCGCTGCGCTGAACCGTAAACTATTTGATGAAACATTTTAAAATTCTTGCGCTGTTCTACGCGCTGACTCTCGCGCTGTTTGCCGCGGGCAAAGTGGCCTTTATCTTTGCTCAGGAAGCGGGCATTCGCGGTGTCATGACGGCGGCCGATGTGGCCGATGTGCTGTGGCACGGACTGCCCCTCGATTTGGCTACAGCCGGATACGCCACTGCCCCCCTCTGGCTGTTGCTGGGCATCGGACTATGGCTGAACATTCGGCCCATGCGCCTTATATATAAGGTATATGTCGGACTGTTGGCCGTAATTATGGCCCTGATATTCGTGGGCGACACCTGCCTTTACGGATTTTGGGGCATCAAGCTCGACGGCACGGTGTGGACCTACCTTGACAACCCGACAGGGGCTTTGTCGAGCGTATCGAAGGGCTATGCCCTGGGCGTTACGCTGTGTATAGTGCTGACGACAGCCGGCGTGTTTGCCCTCTACCGGCTGTTGCTGCGCAATCCTTTGGAAAAAGCAAAACGCCCTGCACTGCTCACCGGCATCTGGCTGGTGGCCGGCGGTTTGCTGTTTTTGGGCATTCGCGGCGGCGTGGGCAAAAGCACGGCGAACGTGGGCATGGTTTACTTTTCCGACCGCCAATTTCTGAACCACGCAGCCGTGAATCCGGCATTCAGTCTGCTGGCTTCCATGCAAAAGGAACGAAACTTTGCCGAGGAATTCAACTTCTTCGACGAGGAGGAACGCCGACGCATTCTGGCCATGCTGCATTACAACACGCAGAGCATCGACCCCGACACGCTGCTCACCACACAGCGCCCCAATGTGTTGCTCATACTCATGGAGGGTTGCGGCGGTACGCTGGTAAATGCCGTCGACCCCGAAACCGACCCGAACATTACGCCCAATCTGAACCGTCTGGCAGCCGAAGGAGTATTGTTCACCCAATGCTATGCCAACTCCTTCCGCACCGACCGCGGTACGGTATGTACGCTGAGCGGCTATCCGGCTTACCCCGATGTGAGCGTCATGAAGTTGCCTTCGAAGTGCGCCACGTTGCCTTCGATTGCACGCACGCTGCGAGGGGCAGGTTACCGCACGGAGTTCCTGTATGGCGGCGACATCAACTTTACCAATACCAACGGTTACTTGCTTTCGACCGGCTACGAACGCACCATGGGCGAAACGTATTTCCCGGCCGAGGTGCGCCGCACCCACGACTGGGGCGTGACCGACCACATTACCTTCGACAGCCTGTATGCCCGCATCATGCGCTACCCCACCGACCGTCCCTGGCACACGGGATTCCTGACGCTGGCAAGCCACGAACCGTGGAAGGTGCCGTACAGCCGCATACCGAACGACAAGGTGGCTAATGCCATGGCTTACCTCGACGACTGCATCGGCCGCTTTATCGACCGTCTGAAGCGCACACCGCAATGGGAGAACACTCTCATTATACTGCTGCCCGACCACGGCATTTTCTATCCCGAAGGCATCAGCGACACGAACGAACGAAAATCGCACATTCCGCTGATATGGACGGGAGGCGTGGTGGCAAAGGCGCGAAAGATTGACAAAATATGCAACCAAACCGACCTGGCGGCTACGCTGCTGGGACAGATGGGTTTACCACACGACGATTTTACCTTTAGCCGCGACGTGATGAGCCGGAGCTACACGCATCCTTCGGCAGTACATGTGTGGAGCGAGGGTATTTATTGGAAGGATGCCACGGGCATTTCGGTGGTGAACCTCATGACGAAACCCGAAAGTGTGTTTCGCGAAGCGCCGCAACCTTCGACACTGCGCGTGAATGCAGCCAAGGCTTTTCTGCAAACCTGCTACGACTATCTGCAGGGCGAAAAACCAGCGGCACGCTGACAAATTTTCAAACAATGGGTACAAGAAAAAAAATACTGATTACGGGTGCTTCGGGCTTCATTGGCAGTTTCATGGTGGAACGGGCTCTGAACGAAGGCATGGAGGTGTGGGCCGCCGTGCGCCGGAACAGCAGCCGAAAATATTTGACCGACGAACGCATCCGCTTTATCGAACTGAACTTAGGCCATACCGAAGAACTGACCCGCCAGCTCACGGCGCATGCTGAAACCGAGGGTACGTTCGATTATGTGATTCATGCAGCCGGTGCCACGAAGTGCCGCAAACCGGCTGACTTTTTTGCGGTGAATGCCGAGGGCACGGTGCGACTGGCACAATGCCTCATCGACACAGGTGCCCTGCGCGAACAGGGTCGCTTTGTGTTTATCAGTTCGCTCAGCGTGTATGGACCGGCCTGCGAAACGAAGCGCCGCCCCATTCACGAGTCCGACCCGAAGGTGCCCGACACGGCCTACGGACGGTCGAAACTCGAAGCCGAAAGCCGACTTGCCGAAATTCCCGGACTGAACTACGTGGTGCTGCGCCCGACGGGCGTATACGGACCACGCGAACGCGATTACTTCATGATGGCCAAAAGCATTCAACACCACATCGATTTTGCGGTGGGTTTCAAGCCGCAGGTGCTGACGTTCATTTATGTAGACGACCTCGTAGAAGCAGCATTTCTGGCCTTGCGTCGCGGACGTACGGGAAGGGCCTACTTCCTGACCGACGGAAAAAGCTACACGAGCCGTGCCTTCAGCGATTTGCTGCAAATGGAACTGGGCGTGAAGCGCGTGTTGCACATCACCGCTCCGCTGTGGGTGCTGCGTGCGGTTTGCTTTGCCGGCGAAAAACTGGCACGGCTGACCGGAAACATACCGACGCTCAACTCTGACAAATACCGCATCATGCGGCAGCGTAACTGGCAATGCGACATCAGTCCGGCACGCGAAGAATTGGGCTATGCGCCCAAATGGCCGCTGGTGCGCGGTGTGAAGGCTGCGGTGGCCTGGTACCGCCGCGAGGGTTGGCTGTAGGCATTGGCCGACACCAAATGGTGCCAATCACTTGTAAAAATAAGTTGAAAAGTGGCACCTGCATCCTATCAATAGCATTCGGGTTCGACAACCTCTAAATATCCAAGAAACTGCCAAAAAAATGAAGATGGACGAATCGGCGATACCCCTTGTTTCGCCATCCAGACAGCGCAACGTGGTAACGGTGCTGCCTGCGAACTGCCGCTTCATTGCATCAAAAAACATAACAACTCAAAAATGAACGTTCAAAACCGCCGATTGCCACTGCCTATCGAATTAGTGACGCTGGCCTATACGCTCTTTACCACCCTGCTGATAGCCCTGCTCGGGCACGATATGGCAGACCCATGGCGCCTGATTGAAGGCCGTGCCTTTGTGGTGGTGGGCATGGCGCTGATTTACCTGATATACCGCGCACGCCCCAACCGCTACACACTGTTTCTGCGTTACCTGTTTCCGCTTTCGCTCTTAGGCTACTGGTATCCCGACACCTACGAGTTCTGCCAACTTTTTGGCAATGCCGACCATATCTTTGCCCAAGCTGACCAAGTGCTGTTTGGCTGTCAGCCGGCCATCAGTTTTGCCGAAAGTTTTCCCGAAAAAATATGGAGCGAACTGTTCCACATGGGCTACTTTGCCTACTATCCGCTCATTGCGCTCACAGTGCTGGCCCCGCTATTCACCGACCGAAGCAAGTTCGAGGGTACGGCCTTCATTGTGCTGACATCGTTCTTTCTGTATTACACCATCTACCTGTTTCTGCCCGTCACCGGACCGCAGTATTACTTTCACGCAGTGGGACAGGACCTGATTCTGGCCGGACACTTTCCGGAAGTGGGCGATTACTTCCGCTACCACAACGAATTGGCACACGCACCGGGTCCCGACGGATTTTTCCGTTCGCTGGTAGAATCAAGCCAAGCCACGGGTGAACGTCCCACGGCAGCCTTCCCCTCATCGCACGTGGGTATGAGCACCATTCTGATGATTCTGCTGATCAATAACCGCCGCTACCTCTTTTTCGGTGCATTGCCTTTCTACTTTTTCCTGTGCTGCGCCACGGTGTACATTCAGGCACACTACCTGATTGACGTATTTGGCGGACTGATTACGGCTATCATTTTCTACTCCTTCGGCAAATGGGCCTGGACACGCTTTTCGCGCAACGAACTGCATCCGTACTGGAGCTAAGGCTGCCAATTCATTTCCCGAATATCTATCATTTAAATACTATACGAATCATGAAGACTAAGCATTTTCTGTATTCTCTTTTGCTGGCTGCCTCACTGCCCATGAATGCGCAGACTGTAGGCAAGGGTGGCATTTCGCCTGAAATGTTGCAACAAATCAAAAAGGCACAGCCTGCCGCTCAAACCACTACTGCCCTGCGCAACGCGTTGGCCGGTGCACCCATCAACCAGTTGGCTACGCGTGCCAACAACCCGGCTGTAGGTGACACCTATTTCTCGAACACTGTACCTTCAAAGGGCATTACTGACCAACAGAGTTCGGGACGCTGCTGGCTGTTCACGGGCATGAACGTGATGCGCTCAAAAATGATTAAGGACTACAACCTCGGTGCTTTCCAATTCTCACAGAGCTACTCGTTCTTCTACGACCAGTTGGAAAAGTCGAACCTCTTCCTGCAAGCAGTTATCGACAATGCCAAGAAGCCGATGAGCGACAAACTCGTTGAATGGCTATTCCAGCACCCGCTGTCGGACGGTGGTACGTTCTGCGGTGTGGTTGACGTGGTAAGCAAGTACGGCATTGTGCCTGCCGATGTGATGCCTGAATCGTTCAGCGCCAACAACACGGCCAAAATGGCTGAACTCATCAGCCTGAAACTCCGCGAATACGGTTTGACGCTGCGCAAGGCGGCTGAAAAGGGCGAGAAAGCAGCTGCACTCGAAAAGCGCAAAACAGAGATGCTCGGCACCATTTACCACATTCTGGCTGTTTCGCTCGGCGAACCCGTACAGGAGTTTACCTGGACCATGAAGGATGCCAACGGCAAACCGGTGAGCACGAAAAAGTACACCCCGCAGAGCTTCTACAAGGAATATGTGGGCACCGACTTGAAGAACACCTATGTGATGCTCATGAACGACCCTTCGCGTCCGTATCATAAAACCTACACCATCGACATGGACCGTCACTCGTACGATGGCCAGCAATGGACTTACCTGAACCTGCCGATGGAGGAAATCAAGCAGATGGCCATTGCCTCGATCAAGGACTCAACGATGATGTACTACTCATGCGACGTGGGCAAATTTCTGAACGGCAAAACGGGTATTCTTTCGTTGCAGAACTACGACTACGAGTCGCTTTTCGGCACCAACTTCCCCATGACGAAGGCTGAACGCATCAGCACCTTTGCATCGGCGTCGAGCCATGCCATGACGCTGATGGCCGTAGACCTCGACGCCAACGGCAAACCGACGAAGTGGATGGTTGAAAACTCTTGGGGTGCTACTTCGGGCCACAACGGCCACTTGATTATGACGGACGAATGGTTCGACGAATATTCATTCCGCCTCGTAGTCGACAAGAAGTACGTTCCTGCCGCCACGCTCGAACTGCTCAAGCAGAAGCCCACGTTGCTTCCTGCCTGGGATCCTCTTTTCGCAGGCGAGGAATAAGTTGATTAACAGCTGTGTCGAACAGACTGACCATAAGAGGTCGGCAGAAAGTGCATACAAGCCACTTCCTGCCGACTTCTTTTTATTTAAAAAATCATTGACTATGAACGGAAGAGTGCCAAGCAAGCAGATGGGGAATGAAACAAACTGCAGGGAAGCGAATGAATACATCGTGACAAAAGGGTACTAAAAAAAGGTTGACTTTGCGGTCAACCTTTTTTTTATGTATAAACAGCGATGTTGGGAACAATGTTCAACATCTACGTATTACTCGTTGTTCCATGAATCATTCCATGACTTGTTCGAGCTAAATTGATCAACAGCATCCTCCGGGTCGAAGTAATCGCCAATGGTGGGCGATGATGATTCCGGGCCTCCTGAGTTCATCAAGGGCAAAGCTGCATCAAGGGCAATGACTGCCACGGAGGGTGCTACATACTTTTTCTTCATTGTTTTCAGTTTTAATCTGTGCGTATTTGGCAAGTTTATTTAATGACCATTTTCTTTCCATTGACAATGTAAATGCCAGCAGGCAAATCACTGAGCGTGGAAGGATGGAGGCGAACACCGGTGAGGGTGTAAACCACGAGGGGCTGCGTACCGGGGGCTAAGGGGGTGTCGATGCCGGTAACGTCGCCGGGAAGCAGGAAGCCACTGATGTTCATGGCCATTTCGCTGGTCAGGGCTAAATAGGCTTTGTGGGCCTGACTGCGGAAGGGGGCACCTTCTGAAGCTCCCCAGTAGAAGCCCAGACGCTTCGTGCCGGTGTGGTCGGGGTCGGCATAGTAAAGCTTGTAGAAGCGATACGTGGCGGCTGACTCTCCGTTGGGTGCTGCGGTCTGCGCCTCAGTGGCTGTGCCAAGCAGCAGATTGCCTTGAGGAGCGGGCTTACCTTCGGCCGATTGGGGCGTGGGGGCAAAAAGCAGGTAGTTGCGTTTTTCGCCTTTCACAAGCAAGGCTGTGTGTGCAGGCACAGTTTCGCCACCTACATAAGCCTCGGTAAGGCCGAGTTCACGACGATCGGTATCGGCTTGCGTCACGGCATAGCCCACCACGCCTTGCGGCATGACATAGCTGCTTTCGGTGTAGATGGTGCCGTAGCCTTCGGCGGTTGCAATGGCAAGGGTGGCCACGGGTGCTTCGCCCTTTTTCACCAACACAATGCGCTCGGGCAGGGTTTCGGCACTACCCGACTGCGGCACTACACTGAGATACCAGCGCATAGAGGGCAACTGGGGGGTAGAGGCTGTGGCCTTGCGCAATTCGCCGCCTTGCAGAGCATAGCCCTTGGCCGCGGTCAGTTTGTCGCCCGTGATTATGCCATAATTTCCGCAAATACTTACGGTATAGCCCGGCGTATTGAGGTTGACAGGCGATTCGTCGGTGGGCTGAATACGCACGTTGTTTAACGTAAAGCTGACGGTACCCGCAGCCTTGGCGCGGATAAGGTAGGGCTGGTTGGCCTGAAGTTTGCCCTCGGTCAGCACGGCATATTCAGCAATGGCCTCGCGCGTTTGGCCGTTGGAAGCAGGTAGCTGCACGCGGTCGACAGCAGCCACTTCACAATGCGTAGCCCAGTCGCTGACGTTCGTTTCAAAGGGCAGATAAAGCGTTTGCCATTCGGTGTCGTCGAAATGGCGGGTATAATTCAGCTGTTCCACCGTCAGCGCGCGTCCTACATACAGGTCGGTGTAAGCATCGTTGAGCATGAGCTGCTGCTTGCTTTCGAGAATGTTCCACGGCTGTTCGCCGGGCGACTTGCGAGCCTCAACAAAATCGACGGGTACGAACTGGAAGTCGGTCGACAAATTACCGTTGCGGTTAATTCTGTAACCCTCAGGGTCGTAAACGTAGTACTCATTGCGCGAGAAGTATTTACCATTCTGACTCAACTGGGCGCAGGCTTTGCGTTCGTTGACCAGGGTGAAAGCTCCCCAAGTGGTGCCACGGTCGAGGGTCAACTGATTGCTGCATCCCGAAAACAGCTGTTCGAGATCCATATTTTTGCCTTGGGCATCGGCAAAGGCGTAAGTGTCGTTGCCAGTGGTCGTACAGCGCCATACCGTGGCCTGTGCCACGTCCTTAGTAAATCCGTTGTCGTCGGTTTCGTTCACCTTCGGTGCCAGGTAGAAGTAGTCGTAGCGTCCGTACACATCTTGGTAATTACGCAGCTTGTAATAATGACGATTGGCAGGTTTAACCACCTCGTTGTCTTTTACCTGAGTAATTTCGGTTAATAAACGACGCAACGCATCAACCTGTTCGCTCGTAACATCGGACTTTAATTGGCCTTCTGCATCGAACACATCCGTGTAAGCCTTATCGAACTTTTGCATGGCGGGCAATGTGGAAAGCGGATAGCCCTGCTCGCCTTTATGCTTGTATAGGTCGGTAGCCATGAGCTGAATGGCGTCGGCCTGATTGCTCAATGCTGCTTTATCGGCTGCTTGGGGGTCGTCGATGATGATGAGTTGGGTGTAGGTGCCCGTTGTGCCGTTGAGCGTAGCAGTCCAGCGGCGTCGAATCACGTTGCCTTCGCGTTCCTCCTTGCCCTTCACGGTTTGGGTCATTCCGCTATTGTTCTTGTGATAGGCCACAAGGTCGTTCATTGCGGGCACTTCGTCGCCGGCTTTCAGGCGGAGGTAGGGAGCCGGCCCTTCCTTGAAGCGCACATAGCTGCTACGGTCGATGAGTTCGAAGCCGCCGGTGTACATGATGGTCGGATTGGCCATGGCTGGCTGTTCCTTGGATACGGAATAGGCGGCTTCGCCAATTACCTCAATTTTCACTACGCCACCGCGAATGGGTTGGCTGAAATTGCGGTAGGGGGTGCGGTTGATGGTGATGTAGGGCCAATAGCCTTTCCACTGTCCGGTGTTGGGCACTTGGTCGTCGAGTACGTATTTAAAGGTCTGTCCGAAGTCATCGGAGAGCGAAATGCGTACGCGGCTGTCGGGTCCGTAGAGTTCGGTACAGGGTTCCCAGGTGAGGTTGATTTCTTTTCCATGGAACTGCTCCAGTCCGAGGTCAGTTTTCAGTTCGAAAGCCTTTCCTTCAACAATGTGCAGGTAGACGGGTTCGACGTCGTAGCGCGCGCCATCGGCAGCTGCAAGCAGGAACTGGCAGCGGCCGGGGCGGAAAGAGTCGGAATATTTTACCATCACGGCATCGAGTTTCCACTCATCGTTCCTTCCTTCATTATAGTAGGGTTGGAACATGACATTGGGGTTGGGCGCAAGCGGATAAATGGGCTGTAGGGCATTGGTTTGATAATTATAGTTGCCTACATCGTAGTTTTGCGCACCATAGGTGAACGAGGACTGTTCGTTTTCAACGGGGATGTTGAATTGGAAACGTGTTCCGCGGGTAATGGTGTAGTTTTTGCGTATGAGTTTGCGGTTCAGTACGGGTTTGGTGCGGGTGGATGCAACCACGTAGGGTATATTGTCCGTAGTGCTGGATGTGCCTACGAGCGTAGCGGGGTCGCGACGGCTGTCGGGATAATAGGGCGTGGTTCCCAAACGGCGACGGATGGAAATAATACTAGCCAAAGCAAAGGCCTGCTTATTGTCGCCATAACCCATGATGGATTCTCCCTTGCCGGGTTCGACACACTGCCCGCCGGATATCTGGTGTGAGTGCGGGGCACCAAACAGGTGTCCCAATTCGTGGGCTATGGTTGAAAAGGTAGTGGTACACATCACATTGGCCTTGGTTATATTCTGATACACACCACCAAGCATTGCCATGCCGTCGACAGTGGTACTGGGACGAATAAGGATGCCGCAATCGTAGTTTTCGGTGCCAATCAGGCCGTTGATAATTTTTGTACCGTAGTCGTTGGTAAATTTCGAATCTGAATAGCCTTCGGGATATTCTGTAAGAATCAGCCTATCGTCATAAATAACTTCGAAGCGAATGCCGAGATCGCGCTGATAAACGGTGTTCAGGTATTCACCGGCCTCTTTCACCCATTCGCGTGCTTTGGCTTTATCGCCTTGAAAGTATTGACGGGTGTAATAGGGGCTGATGCAAAGGGCGAGTCGGTAAACGTATTCGTTTCCGTTGTCGAAAATCTGAATTTTTGAATTTTCATTGGGCAGGGTGGAAGGTTCGCCCAGCGGTCGTACGTATTTCTGTACTTCGTCATGAAGTGGAGCAATTACCTTGCAGCACATCTTCGATGCACCGTCTGACGAAGTTGATTGCTTCGGCCTGTCGGTCTGAGCACAGAGAACTGCTGGTGTTAACAAAAGGCTGAGTAAGACGTGTTTCATATAATAACTTGGGTTCGAATTTAACGAAGAGTATATCATTACAATTTTTTCGGCCCTAAAAATACTCCATAGTTTTCAGTCTGACAATAATACTATGTTTTTTTAACTAAATCGGCACGCCATAAAGAGATTCACCTGCCGTTTGATGCCCTGTGCTTGTCTTTTATTCAAAA
>ULKS01014296.1_pt1 | contig 10997 bp, 20 predicted proteins | sample 1951211 | NCBI WGS metagenome assembly ULKS01 (sample SAMEA4835506, study PRJEB28245) | human gut metagenome | biome: gut microbiome; material: fecal sample | place: Denmark | collected 2008 | reverse complement strand
CATCTCTTAACATATTTGTTTATATACAAAACAATAATAAAAGCAATTAAATACAAATAAACCAATAAATTAAATAATATACTATACTTGAATAAATCCTTATATTTATTCGTTATTTACGTTATTATGGTTACTTTTTTGTTACCCGAAATGAAAATGGAAAATAGTACCTTTATGGCACGATTTAAAAACAAAAAATTATGGCACGCAAAAAGACTATTTTAAAGGCCAAGGAACCCGTAAAATTGAGGGTGAAGAAGTTGGCCAACGGAAACGGCAGCTTGTACCTTGATATGAACTACAAGGGCAAAAGGTCGTATGAGTTCCTTAAAATGTACCTCATCCCCGAGGTGAACGCATCCGCACGCATCCAAAACGAAAACACGATGAACGCGGCGAACGCCATCAAAGCCCAACGGATAATGGAGATGAACAACGAACGGGCGGGCATATCGATCGTGCGGACACGTTCAAAAATGCTTCTGGTTGACTTGATACGAATATACATCAAAAGGAAAGAGGATGCACAGAGTAGCCCCAACACGATACGCGCATACACAAATTTTGTCGCCTCCTTGAATGTATGGAAAGGCGAAGCGATAAACCGCGTATCTTTGAAAGATGTGGATAAAGATTTTTGCCTTTCTTATTTACAATACCTCCGGACGGCAAAAACAAAATACGGGAAACCATACTCAAGGGGTACGGCTGATGGGTATTTTCGGGCTTTACACACCATCCTTAATTACGCCGTACGGAATGACATGATACAATATAATCCAATCGACAAGATAGACCGGGAAGAGAAGATAAAAGTACCTGAAACATCGAGGGCGTTTTTGACCGTTGACGAAATCCGAAAACTGATAGAAACGCCAACGAAGAATGAAACTTTAAAACGGGCTTTCCTGTTTGCTTGCTTCTGCGGCTTGCGCCTTAGCGATGTTTGTGCTTTGCAATGGGGAAACATAACCCACGAAAACGGCATATATTCCGTTTCCCTGACCATGAAAAAGACCGGGCGGCCTATTACCGTTCCTTTATCAAAAGAGGCTTTAAAATGGCTTCCCGTGCGTGAGGGGTGGGAATCGGACAATGATAACGTGTTTTCATTTGCTGCAAACCTGACGTTTGTAGGTAGATGTTTGCGCAAGTGGGCAAAGGATGCCGGGATAACGAAGCACATTTCTTTTCACGTGAGCCGCCACACGTTCGCAACAATGATGCTAACCCTTGGGGCTGACTTATACACGGTGTCAAAGCTGTTAGGGCATACCAACATAACCACCACACAAATATACGCAAAATTGGTAGACCAAAAGAAAGTGGATGCCGTCAACCTGATTAACAACGTTTTTAATGATTGAGATATGGAGACAACAAGAATGAACGAATATGCGCAAATGATACGCAAGGGAGTGGATTTTTTCGGACGCTATACGATGGGCGTAAGGTTTACCGACATAAAAAGGACTGCAAGGTATATCAATGTAGGCACGCCCCCGGTGACTTGTGAAGAACTGGAAGAAGCAAGACGGATGTTCAACGAAGAAGCATTAAGGAACATCGAGAAACACGGCTTGGACTTCGTTTCGGAAGTCGTGCGCCGGGCATTCCCCTACATACCACGCCAACGCCTTTTTAACCTGTTTGACATGCTTGCAAGGTCGCAACAATTAAACGCCGCCGAAGTGCTGCACAAGCTTATAAGCACAAACCCCATGGCCGTTTGTGAGGAACCGGAAGCGGTGGAAGATCCGGAAGAACCGGACGGACACGAAGAAGCACCGGAAGCGGAAGCCCCAACGCCTGCAAGCATGCCCGAGCTTATGGCCATGGAGAAAGGGCGCAAGCTGTTGGAACGGTTGGAGGCCAACGGTTATTGCCAAAAGGAAGGGGATGGCTTCAAATGGCTTAAAAGTGGTGCTTTGTACGGTTTCATGGTTGACAAGGCGAGCGAGATGCTATTTTTGAGGAAAGAAAACGAGAAAATACCGTGGCGAGTGTTCGATGATATATTTAACGTTGATGATAAAATAAAAAACTCTGCCCGAACTTCTGTACATAATTACCGAAATGGTAGTAGCATTCCGAACGGGGCTAAAATTTTGGCTAACATCATATATTTTTGACGTGTTTTTATTTCTTAAAAAAGTAACGGAGTACTAATGTATTCCGTTATTTTGTTTTAAAATACTTATACTTGCGGTTATATGTTAATTTACATATAATCCAATGCTAATCCCAAGTAAATTCTTACACCATACCTTTGCATCATGTTAAACCACGAAAGACTGCGGCCGAAGTCTTTCGATTAAAATGCAAAAGTATGAATAGTAATCAAATAACAGAAGAATTAGCCTTTAGAATTTTAGGAGGCATCCGAGAACTCACGGAGGAAGTGAAAAACTTGAATGTTACAAACATTCTTACAAAGAACGTGCTAACCTTTGAGGAGGTCATGATGTTGACCGGGTTAAGCCGCAGCCACCTCTACACGCTCACGAGCAAAAAGGAAATACCGCACGCCAAGCGCGGAAAGATGCTGTATTTCGACCGTGCCGAGATAGAAGCCTGGTTAATGGAGAACCGCGTACAAACGGATGAGGAGGCCGCACGGGCGGCAGTGGCTTACATAGCTTCAAAAAAATAGTGTGGGACTGAATCATGAAGAAACATAATATCAGCCCCACACCTTTAGCACGCAAGTGCAAAGGTATGGAATCGGAAAGAGAAATACAAGCGTTCCGGAAGCTTTTTTTATCCGGTGGCAAGTTCACGGCCAAGGAGTTGAACCAGTTGACAGGCAGTAACGATGCCCGAAAATATATATCCCGTCTCCGTGCGGAGGGTTGGGATATAGAGGACATGCGGCAGGATGACGGAAGCAAAATATATTGGCTTTCCATGAAAGGAGGTGAGAAATGACAGATATAACACAACGCATCGCCGTGGAGCTTGACGGAGTAAATCAGGAGGCGCAAACCCCGACTTTTGAGATTTCCCCCGAAATGTTGGAAATTCTTAAAAAGACCCGTATAGATTTGTCAGAGGACATTCCCGACCCGCAGGCTCTTGTATCGAAAGAATCATTACCAGTGTGTACAAGGGGAAACTTTTCCTTTGTCATAGGATTACCGGGAAGCCGTAAAAGCTTTTTATGTACGGGCATTGCCGGAGCGTTCCTGAACGAAACCGGGTGCATAGGGCTTGAAAACCCCAACGGAACGGGTAAACTCCTTTGGATTGACACGGAACAAGCAAAGGGACATGTGGCCAGAATAGGGAGACGGTTACACCGTATTGCCAAGATTCCGGTAAAATCAAACAGTGAACGTATAATAATCCATTTTCTTAGAGAATACCAAGCGGAAGAAAGAAGAAGGATATTTGACACATGCGTGAATCATTATAATCCTGATTTTATTGTTCTTGACGGTATTAGCGACCTGATAACAGACCCGAACAATAGCGAGCAGGCGAACGGAATCATAACCGAAATAATGGCCATGTCAAAAGAACATAACTGCCATATCCTTACCGTCATTCATGCGAATGTAGGCAGCGAGAAAGCGCGTGGTCACCTTGGTAGTGAAGCGTTACGGAAATGCGAAACGGCGATATACGCGGAGGCTCACGATGATGTTACGCTTTGCAAATGGGTGAAGACAAGGGACATGAGGCCGGAAGATTTCGCCTTTTGCATTATCGACGGCATACCCGTAAAAACCGAATATGTTCCGAATGAAACGAAAACCAGTAAGGTTATTCAGGATGTTATATCCTGCATGCCGAAGTATCCGGATGTCATACGCTATGAAACATTAAGGGAAAGGATAATGAAAAAAGGGCGTGGAAAGTGTAAAAGCGCAGCGGAAAAAAATATTTCGGAAGCATCAAAAGGCGGATTTATATTAAGCAACATGAAAGGTTTATATTATCTGCCAAAACCAGATGAAGACATGGCTAAACTACCATTTTAATGAACAACAGAATTACCGTAAAACGCACTGCACCCTACCACCGTAATATTTATATATAAATAAATATTAACGGTTGTGCAGTAAAGGGAGCGGTTACGGTATAATTACGGTAAAATTACGGTGAAATTTACACTCGATTAAAACCAACTTAAAAACAGAAGAAAATGGAATCAGAAAATAAAATCTTAAAGCCCGTGAAGTACGTGGCGATATGTACCAAGGTCGAGAATGTGGACACCTTGTTTGCACTTTACGGGTTGGTGCCGGAAAATTGCCTCATACAGTCATTCAGCGATGCGCGTGCGCTTTGTGAGGGTGGCGGGGTTTACTTGGCGTTGTTTGACGGTTGCCTGTTTGCCGGGGCTTCTTTGACGGAGGTAAACGAATGGCATGCCCCGTCAGCCTGCCACATGTCGGTAACTGTTGACAACTTCATATTTGCCATGCTTTTGCGCTATGCTTTCGAGTTCAACCCAAATGCGTCCGGCCATGAGTGAGTATAAATACAGCTTGCAGAAGTACACCGGGCGAGGAAGCCGCCACACTTGCCCGGCGTGCGGCCGGCCTCATTGCTTCACGCTTTACGTCGATGCCATGGGCAACCCGTTGGCCGGGGACGTGGGACGGTGCGAGCATGTGAACAGTTGCGGATACGAGAAAACGCCAAGGATGTACTTTGACGAGAACCCACAGGAAAGGGGGCGGCACAATACCGCGCCATCCTACACGCAGCCCAAGAAAGAGGCGCAACCGGACTACATACCGTTTTCCTTGATACGGAAGAGCGAGGGCATGGCGAGCAACCTTGTGGGATACCTTGCGAAGTATTTCAAGGCCGGAGATCTGAAAACAGCCGTGGCCCAATACCATTTGGGATGCACCAGAAAAGGCGAGACCATATTTCCGCAAATAGACCGTTTGGGGATGTGCCGCACGGGCAAGGTCATGCAGTACGGTGCGGACGGTCACAGGGTGAAAGGCGATTTCGATGCGGTGGACTGGCTCCATGCCCGGTACATGAAGAAGCAGGGCAAGGCGGCGCACGAGTTCCACCTGAAGCAATGCCTTTTCGGTGAACACCTTTTGCCCAAGCGTCCGGAAGACACCGTTTGCATTACGGAGAGCGAGAAAGCCGCCGTAATCGCCTCCATGGTGTTCCCCTCATGCGTGTGGGTGTCATGCGGCGGAAAGCACGGCCTAAGCCCTGAACGGTGCAAGCCGTTGGCCGGTCGCCGGGTGGTGGTGTTCCCTGATGCCGATGCCATGGAAGAGTGGACGGCGAAAACAAAGGCTTTGGGCTTTTGCCGTTCCGTCCGGCTCTCCGATTGGGCAAAGGACGAGCCGCAAGGAAGCAAGCGGGACATAGCGGACTTGATACTGGAGGATAAAGCCCGGTCACAGGCGAAGCCCACCACGATAGGCGATGTCTTGCGGTGGAACCAGGAATTAGGATTCCCTAAAGAACGGTTCGCCATCAATGTTTGACACATGCCCGTCAGGCTTGAAAGAATTCGATTTGCGGCCTTTTCGCCACTTTGGTAGTACTTCTATCGTTGAGGCTTGGGAAAATGGCTTAAAACGCAAATATGGGTGTTTTTGGGAAGCTGCCGAAAAAATCTATTTTAAGGCGTTGTTTTTCTCCTGACGGCAGGAAGTACCACAAAGGGCGTGAAAGTGCCGCAAATCGAAACGGTGTAAGCCATACGGGCATATTCGAGGACTTAAAAACAAAGACAATGGAAATAGAAACGATACACGGGCAGATTATCGCCAAGGCCAACCACTACCAGGCGGTGCCGGGAAAGGGAGGCGCAAAGCGGATTATCAAGGACGGCAAGATACGGGCTTACGAACGCAGCTTCATGCAGCAATGCCGTATATACCGGAACAGGCACATTTCAGGGCGTTTCCGGCTGTTTGTGCGGGTATGGCATGGTTCGGTACGCTTCGACCTTGATAACAGCCTTAAAACGTTGCTCGATTGCTTGCAAATGGTTGATGCCATTACGGACGACAAACTTTGCTTTCAGATTGAAGCGGAAAAGAAAATCGACAGGTATCATCCCCGCATAGAGTTCGCTCTTTTGGAGGTGAACGAACAGAAACAATTATTTGTGTAACATGAAAATCATAATGAATTATGGCAAAACTTAACAGCAAGATGCTTGAAGCTTGTACCGAATGGATAAGCGAAAACGGCCTTTCGGGGCGGTGCGGGGCAAAGGTGAAGGACTTTTGCGAACAGATGGGGATAAGCAAGACGACTTATTACAAATGGTTGGAAAATGTTTACTTTGTTGACGCTATAAAAAAAGGAAACGAGATGTTCAAAGACAAGGTAAGGAATGAGGTCGTGAAATCCTTGATAAAATCCGCCACGGGATACGATTACACGGAAGTCCGAACCAAGGTAAACGAGGACGGCACAACGGAAACAACCACCACGACAAAGCACGTCACGGCCAACGTGACGGCGTGCATCTTCCTACTTACGAACATGGCACCGGGATACTGGAAACACAAGCAGGAAATAAAGGGGTTGGAGACACAGGCTACCATCCTAAACATAACGGTACAAGACGATGAAACAAAGAAGCTTTTGGAAAAATTACGCGAGAAATAAGTAATTATATTATAATTGTTTTTAAAACAGGTAGATTATGGAATTTAATGAAATAAAAGAAATGGTATTTGATTCGTTGGTCGATGCGGCCATAGGTTGCGAAACCACGGTGACAGTAAAAAAGAAGGAATTTGGAGGGATAGAGGAAACCACAACGGTGACACGGCGTTTGCCTCCGGATGTTGATGCCTGTATATTCTTGCTGACAAACGCAGACCCGGAAACATGGAAAAACAGGCGTGAAGAACGTTTGGCAATCATGGCCAAGGTGAATGCAGCATCAAAAGTCCTGCATGTGGGCGATGATACCGGAAAACATTAACACTTTTTATTTTTCGGGGGTCAAATCAGCGATAAAAACAGCTTGTTTTTGTAGACAAAAAACGATTATATCATAATTATTTTGTATATTTGCAGTGATTAAAAAATATAAGTCATGACAGTATTAGAACTTTATCAACAAGGAAAGTCTTTATTTGACCTGATGGACAGGAAAAACCTGTCTTTAAAGGGTTATTACGGCTATGTGCCGTTGGTGAACGAGATGAAAAGGCGTTTGATTAACGGACAGGATTTCGATGTGGCGGCAAAGGAAGTGGGGCGCAAATTCGTGGTACACTCCAAAAAGGTGCAACACTTGTATAACTACATGATGCGGGATGTTGATGCGATTCCAGACCGTAGAGATTTTGGAAATGTGAGAAAGTGATATATTATTTTTCTTTCATCGGTTTTTGATTATTGGTTTTTTGAGGTTCTAAGATTTAGAATAACATGACGGACGCCCGGCGGTAGAGATTGCTTGCCGGGCGTTTTTAAGGATTGACGTTTGTTCTTGCTTATCCATATATTTTTGGGTTTAATAAACTATGGTTCGCCCGGTTGCCCGTGACGGGTGGCCGGGTGTTTTTGTCACCTGAATTTCTGGGGGTCAATTCGCCTATAAAAAACTTCGATTTTAAGCCGCTGTTTCCCGGTTGCTGACATGTTGCCCACCCATGCCGGAGAATGGCCGGAAAACGAACACGTGGACGCTGTACGCTTGTCTTTTGATACCGGAAACCTCGACCAAGGGAAAATAAAAAACGGATGGCCGAACCGCCACCCGTGCATTGGGCCACGTGTATTTTGACCCACCCCCGTGAAAGGTAGGACAACCTTGTAAAATGGCCTATACCGGCCTGCCTTCGTCCACGATGGACAAATACCTTTCCAAAGATGCCGTTTCCGCTTCGATTACGAGCGTTTGAAACGGTGTCGGGTTGTTCTCTACATGTGAAGCCTCCAAAGCCTTGTAGTAGCTTATCTTTGCCTCGTTTGAACCCTTTAGGTTTACGATCGTGTAACCGTTGCGTAGCAAATACAAATTCATCAAAAGCCTTGATGTACGTCCGTTCCCGTCAATAAAAGGATGGATGCGTACAAGCTCGTCATGGAGGTAAGCGGAAACAAGAACCGGGTGGACATGTTCCCCCTCCATGCCGGTGAACCTTAGCATAAAGTCTTCCATTTGCTTTTCTATCAAATAAGGTTGCGGGGGCATGTGTCGGCTTCCTGAAATCATTACCGGGACGGAACGGTAACGCCCGGCATTCTCCTTATTGATGCCGTGCAAAACAATGGCGTGTATTTCCTTTATCGTCCTTTCGTTTATCTCTATGTCCTGACGGGCTATGTCTTTGATAAATTCAACGGCTTGCGCGTGGTTGATGGCCTCCAGATGTTCACGCATGGACTTGCCGGAGATGGTTACGCCCTCATTCACCACAAGCGCGGTTTCTTGCAAGGTGAGCGTGTTCCCCTCGATGCGGTTGCTTTCGTAGGTATATTCAATGTCCAAGGCTTCCTGTATCTTTTTTAATGATTCAGGCGGCAAGGGACGCAATGAGGACAGGCGTTCTTTCAACGTGTCGCACTCATGCAGCATGGATTTTACTGATTCACTCATCTTGCACCTCCTTTTTCCTATCCGTCACCTTTATTTCGATGTCTTTGCCACAGTGGGGGCAAGTTATCGAAAGGTTGTCTTTCTTTGGTTGCTCAAAGAGTTCCGACACATCGCAGCCGATAGCGTCCGAAATGCGGTACAAAACTTCAATAGATGGATTCCCGTTAATATGCTGACTTAATCCCGTGGGTGTTATTCCCATTCTTTTTGCCACCTCCTTAACTTCTAATCCTTTCGACTTAATAGCCTTTTTGATATTTAAACCCATAACTTTAATTTTATTGTTTATGCAAAGGTATAGTAAATATAAGAAAATAAAGCTATCACTTTTATTAATACATGTTAAATACAAGCTAAAACTTTGATTTGTATTTGTATATTCAAAGTTATAGCTATATCTTTGCATCATCAAAACAAAGCAATAACTTAAAACAATAGCAAAGATATGGAAGCAACGAAGTACAACAAAAGCGAGATAATGAAGAAAGCGCACAGAAATTACGTGGTTTTGGGTGACAGCCGCAAGAACCGCGAGAACAACAAGAGAGGCCGCAAGCTTTTTTCCTTTGGCGAGTGCCTTAAGATGGCATGGGACGAGGCACGCCGCATGGTTTCCGATGCACGCCGCAAAGAGGCCATAAGAAAAGAACGTGAAGAAATGGAAGAAATCAGGCGCAACAACCCGGCAAAGACGGTAGTTTATGATGCCTGCGTACAAGCTGCGATAAGTGCCGAGTATTCACGCGGTCGGTACATGGGAGACTAAGACGGAATCAAAATAATAACCGGAGGGTAGAGCGGATTTTTCCGCGCTACCTCCACAAAAAAGAAACGATATGAGCACGCAAAAGAAGAACCAGTTAAAGGAAATCATGCTACTTGCATGGCAGATCGTCAGAAAGAACGGTTTCACCATGGGCGAGGCATGCAGCAAGGTAAAAGCATCCACTTTACCGCCACCACCAAAAGCCGCAAATCATAAGGCACAAAAAAAGCACGTGGAGAAGCTTTCAGAAAGCGAATTAGACCAACTGATAAAATAATCCAGGGGTATAACCATCTCCGGCCACAAAAACAAAAACATCATGGAAAATGTAGAAATAGAAAAGCAAATCAATGACATGACAACCGAAGAAACGACCAAACTTGTTTTACACTGCGTTACAGCGTTGGGCAAGAATTTTGAAATAGAGAAGAACGCCAAAAACAATGCTTACTATTTCATCCTATCCCACGGACTTTTAGAAGAATTTGCGGAGTTCTGCAATACTTACCATTCAAGCGACACGCACAAGGATTGTGTCGAATTGCTTTTGAAGCAATCCCAAAACAGTAAGAGAGCAAACAGACAAAATGAACGAAAACAAAAATACAAAAAACATCATGGAAAATGAAGTATTAGTAAAAATGGACGATGAAGCATTACACCTCATCGAGAATTTGAACGACCAAAACGAGTACAACAAGTGGAACCGTGAAGCAAACGCCATGGAAGCAATAGGAAAAATGCTAAACACGGTGCTAATTACGAACGAAAAAGAAAAGGATGCCTTTCACTACTTATTGGAGGTGATAGCCGAATATACGGAAGTGTTAGGGATTATTTCAAAAATACAAATCAGATAAAACAAAATGACGATGAAAACAGTATCAAAAAAGAACGAGACGGAACCGGAAGTAGTACGTACTTTGAGAGAAGAACACGAGAAAGAATTAAAATCCTTGTACAATATCGGCACAAGTGCGGAAGATTTCAAGGCGTTCCCATTGAGTGATAACACCCGTGCGGCCATCTACGTACGAAAAAAGGTATCTGATGCCTTGGAAAGCCTTTTTGTATTGCACCGCGTTCTTTATTGCGTGGACGATAAAGAATCTGAAAATAAAATATTGGATGCGGCACGCGGGATGGAGGACATTGCAAACGGGTATATTATAGCATCAATCGAAGAAAGTTTAAGTATTAAAGAGGAATGAAATATAGGCACTCTCTTGCTTACGCCAATAAACACGATGCCCCCACCGTCAAATGGGCGGTGGGGTTGGGATACAGACGGCCACAATGACAAGACGATAATAACGCGTTGAGGCTTCGGCCAACGTTCATTGCAATGATGCCCCGGCAGGTAATACGGCTTGCCGGGATAGTGTAAAACCAAATAAAAACAAAAGTTATGAAAGAAAAAGGAAAACCTATAGAAATAGTAAATGCGATAAAGGTATATTCGTTTGAGAATTGTTCTCCAGATACCATTAAGGACTTTATACAAAGTAACATTAAGGTCGGGGACTTAATAGGTGTTCTTACACAGAACCGTTACAAGCGAGGTGTGTTTAATTTGATAGATAATAATAATTACATTATTCTTTTTAATGAAGCTTTTTGTAGTTATTATGACATAATATACATTGAAATATATAAATAGTCATGAAAGAGAAAGAA
>ULKS01002892.1_pt1 | contig 11366 bp, 9 predicted proteins | sample 1951211 | NCBI WGS metagenome assembly ULKS01 (sample SAMEA4835506, study PRJEB28245) | human gut metagenome | biome: gut microbiome; material: fecal sample | place: Denmark | collected 2008 | reverse complement strand
GCTGCTCGGCATCTCCGCCTTCTTCACAATGCTCGGCGGACTGAAAGCCGTGGCCTACACCAACGTATATCAGATGGTGCTGCTCATACTCGTTTCGGCCACGCTGACCTTCGTAGGAATATACCGCCTCGGCGGCGACTCGTTCACCGGAGGCATCGCCGTGCTGGCCAATCCCGACATTGTGCCGTCTAATTACTGGAACCTCTTTCAGCCCAACAGCGACAAAGACTTCCCCTGGCTGCCCATTCTGCTGGGCTATCCTATAAGCGGACTGTGGTTCTGGTGCACCGACCAGTCGATGGTTCAGCCCGTACTGGCGGCCAAAGACCTCAGCGAAGGACAGAAGGGAGCTAACTTTACGGGCTGGCTGAAGATACTCGACGTAGCCATATACATCATCCCCGGCATCGTCTGCTTCGCCCTCTGGAAGACCGGTTTCTTCGGAAATATGACCATCGAGGCCGACAACGCCTACATGACTCTCGTGTCGAGCCTCTTCCCCGTGGGCATGGTTGGCCTCGTGCTGGCCGTTCTCACCGCCGCGCTCATCAGCACCATAGGCTCTGCGCTCAACGCCCTGAGCACGGTGTTCACGATGGACATCTACGTGAAAAACATCCGCCCGGAGGCCACGCAGAAGGAAATAATGCGCACAGGACGCATAATAACCGTCATAGGCGCACTGGTGTCGATAGTCATCACCGTGGCCGTTGACAACATAAAGGGCATGAACCTCTTCAACGTATTCCAGTCGGTGCTCAGCTTCATCGCACCACCTATGGCGGCAGTGTTCGTCATGGGCGTGTTCTGGAAGCGCTGCACGCCGATCGCAGCCAACGTAACGCTCACCTTCGGAACCATCTTCAGCATCGGCTCGGGCATCCTTTATCTGTGGGTTATACCGGGAGCCACGGAGCAGGTGCACTTCATGATGCTGTCGTTCTACATCTTCGTAATCCTCATCATCAGCATGATTATCGTCAGCCTATGCAACAAGCAGGCAACGGTAAGCCCCGAGATAGTGAAGCTGAGCGAAAGACCCAAGCGCACGGTTGTGGTGGCATGGACGCTGCTTGCCGTGGTTATGGTGGCTCTCTACATATTCTTCAACGGACACTGACAACAAAACTGAATTATGATACAGCAAAAAGCGCGGCAAGCCCGATATGGACTTGCCGCGCTTTTCTATATATTTCAAGCCATGTCTGACGCGCAATAAAAAGGCAGAAAGGCCCGTTTTAAAGGATTATACGCACGATAATAAAAGACGATATGCCAGACTATAAAAGACAACTGAACGCATAATGAAAAGCGACACGGCATATAATGTAAGGCGATATGGCGCATAACGAAAGGCAACGCAACACTTGATGATACACGGCATAAGGCTAAATATGCCGCAGACTACTTCTTGCGGCGACGCTTGTAGCAGTCTTTGAAGTCGCATAGGCCGCACGAATATTCGAGCTTGCGCACCGAAGGACCTAGACCTATCACGCCGCTGACCGACTTGATGGGCACCATAAGGCTCGAGTCGGTAAGGCTTACGCCGCACGGACGCTCCTCGCCGAACAGGGGGAAGAGCATCTGCTGCTGAGAGACATGCCACCCGCAGTAGCCCGGACTGAAGCGGTTGGTGTGGCGCCAGCCGCGCTCATCAATGGCTTTCTGCAGCGAAAGCTCCATGCAGTCGGCCGCCTTCTCGGCTATGACGCTACCTATTGAGTCGGCAACAAACACCTTCACCATGTCGTCTTCGTCCTTCAGACGGTGCTGAAGCTGCTCAAACTCCTCGCCGGCGGTGGCCACGAAGAAGGCAAAAGCCTGCGAGCCGCGCAGCTGCCGGCTGATGATGCGCCCCACGCTGAAGCTGACTGAGCCTACGGTGAGCACATGCTGCTCCGTGTCGAGCTGTCCGGGGGTGATGAAGAAGCAGAAACGTGGGCGCAGAACGGCCTTTATGCGCTCCATGACGGCAGAGGTCTCGGCCTGCACGGCAGCGTCGGGCACGGCGTCGCCATAGCCCATCTGCTCGTAGACTTCAGACGGAAGGATATTGAGGTCGTCGAAAGTTATTTCCTGTTTTAGCATTTTATTCTGATTAAAAAGCGGCACAACGCTGCGCCGCATGACGCCGCTGCGGCCCTCGGAGGGTGCAGCGGCTTATGTAGTTAAGTATGTAGGGCGGGGTCTGTCAATATGAATAGAGGCTGACCATGACCTTTACGTCATGCCGCAAGGCCTCTGGAGAGCTGACAGAACCTGCGCTTACAGCTTGCTGTTCCACTCGCCGACGGCATCAAAGAAGGCGTCGATGTTGGCAAACGGAGTGTGCGGCGGAGTGTCGCATCCGCTTGATATCACGAAGTTTGGATAGTTGCTCATCTTGCGCAGCAGGTCTGTGGTGGCGCGGCGCATCTCGTCGGGCGTGGCAGACTTGAACAGACTGACGGGATCGAGGTTGCCCATGGTGAGAGCCGTGGGCGGCACCTGACGCGACACCTGCTCCATGTCGCACTTGTTGCCGAAGTGATATGCAGCGGCTCCGGTGGCAGTCATGGCATTGGTGCACTGCCCGGTGTTGCCGCAGTTGTGTAGCACTACGGTGAAATAGTCGTCCTGCACGGCCTCGACGATACGCCTGACGTAGACCGAAGAGAAGCGCATGCAGTCGTCGTCAGACATCAGTCCGGCGGCAGGCTCTGCCATGACAACGCCGTTGGCGCCCGTCTTCTTCAGCGCGATGCAGTATTTCAGGATGAAGTCGGTACACTTGTCGAGCAGCATGGCGGCAGCCTCGGGGTTCTGATATATCAGAATCATAATCTCCGACATGTCGTAGAGACGGCCTGCAAGCGAGAAAGGCCCGATGCATCCGGCAAGCACGGGGCGGTCGGTTATGGCACGGGCGGCAAGCAGGTTGGCCTTGAGATATGCCGGCACGCGGCCTGCGCTGAGCGACGGCACCTGCAGACGGGCTATGTCGTCGGCGCTGTTGAGCATGTGCCCCCTCACGGCCGGCACCTCGTCGGGCTCGAAAGCGATGTCGGCGCCGAAGGCTTCAGCCTCAACGGTGAGGTCCATTATCACTGTGGCGGCAGCCGTGTCATAGCGTCCGGCAAGCGCCCTGACGGCGTTGAAGTGCACCTCGCCGTCGCTCACGGCGTCGATCACGCGGCGCCCTATCATCTCGATGCCGGGATGTGTCATTATGGGCACAGCCATCACCTTCTTGCTGTCGATGACGGCTTTGGCCCATTCGGTCATGTTTATCTTCATCTGTGTGTGTGCGTTATGTGTTATTCAACAAATCTTACGTAGTCATCCTTGCGCGGCGCAGCCTCTCTGACGGCACCCTCGCGCGGGTATCCCAGCACGCAGTGGCCTATGCCCTCATAGTCGCCTTCAATGCCCCATGCGCGCAGCATGGCCTTGCCTTCCTCGCTGTCGAACACCTCGCGGGCACGGTGAATCCAGCAGCTGCCCAGTCCGAGGGCGTGTGCGGCGTTCATAAGGTTGCCCATTACGAGCGATCCGTCGTAGAGATAAGTGGGGCGTGTGCGGTCGGCCAGCACCACGAGCACCACGGGCGCGCCGTAGAATGGGTCGGCCTCGGTGCCCATCACGGCGGCGTTGAGCTCAGAGAGGCGGTCGCGCACGGCCTTTGATGTTACGGCAACGATGAGCGGCGACTGCGCTCCGCGGCCCGTTGGGGCGTAGGTTCCTGCCTCTGCCACAGCCTCGATAAGGCTGCGCTCCGGCATCCGGTCGGGGTCGAAGGCGCGCACGCTGCGGCGTGTCTTCATGTTTTCTATAACTGTGTTCATAATCTTTACTGGTTAAAAAGTTTGTCTTTCACATGCCGCTGAGCGTCAGACTGACTGCCATTATGCCGCGGCATGATTGATATGTGCAAAGATACTAAATTTATCGTCCGCATGTTCAGGCGCAATGAATAAAAAGCCTTAAAGATACATTGAAAAACGTGCCGGAGACCCGAAAAAATGACATCGCGGCGCTGATTGCGGCCCGATGATGCGCCGGTTTTATCCTCCTTCGTAACATACTGACATTCAGCGCGTTGCAAAAGGCCACGTTTCAAGCTCTAAAAGACGGCCTTTCGGCGTGCAAAAGGTGGCCTTTTGGAGGCTGAAAGGGCACCTTTCGGAAAACAGGCGCACGGCAGGCGGCATCAGGGCGCGCCTCGGCACGGCCACAGACAGGCTGCAAGGACACCGCCTGAAGGCGGCACAGGCCATGTGGCAGATGTGCATAAAAAGCTTACATACAATGCACAAAAAGCCTTAAAAAGGCTGATTTAGCGTTATTTATTTTTTTATATGGCGCAAAACTCGTATTTTTGCATGTTTAAGTTGTCTAATATAAAGTAAGACAAATGTCAACTATTAAAATCAAAAAAGTAGAAACAAGGAAAGACCTTGAGCGGTTTATAGACTTTCACTATGACCTCTACAAGGACAATGAGTATGACGTTCCCACACTGTTCAGCGACGACCTGAACACCCTGAGCAAGGACAAGAACGCGGCGTTCGAGTTCTCTGAGGCCGAGTATTTCATGGCGTTCGACGGACGTGGGCGCATGGTGGGCCGCGTGGCAGCCATAATCAACCACCGCGCCAACAAGCGCTGGGGGCGCAAGTGCGTCAGATTCGGATGGATAGACTTCATCGACGACATCAACGTGTCTAAGGCCCTGTTCGACGCCGTAGAGAAATACGGCAAGTCGAAAGGCATGGAAGAGATGATAGGTCCGCTCGGATTCACCGACCTCGACCCCGAAGGCATGCTCACTATGGGATTCGACCAGCTGGGCACTATGGCCACCATATACAACTATCCGTACTATCCGGAGCACATGGAGAAGCTGGGCGACTTCGAGAAGGACAACGACTATGTGGAGTTTAAGCTCATGGTGCCCGACAAGGTGCCCGAGAAATACACCAAGATAGCCGAGATGATACAGAAGCGCTACGACCTGCACATCAGAAAACTGACCAAGAAGGACGTGTTTGAGGGCGGCTACGGCAAGAAGATGTTCGAGCTGATAAACACCTGCTTCAAGGACCTGTACGGATATTCGGAGCTGTCTGAAAGGCAGATCGACCAGTACATCAAGATGTACTTCCCCCTGGCCGACCTCAGCCTCATCACCGTTGTAGAGGACCGCAGCGCCGGCAACAAGCCCGTGGCCGTGGGCATCACCATCCCGTCGCTGTCGAAGGCGCTGCAGAAGTGCCGCCGCGGAAGGCTCTGGCCCTTCGGATGGTGGCACGTGCTGAGGGCTCTGAAGGCTCACAAGACCGAGGGCGTAGACCTGCTGCTGCTCGGAGTGCTGCCCGAATACCGCATGAAGGGCGCCAACGCCCTTATGTTCTACGACCTCATCCCGCGCTATCAGGCCTACGGATTCAAATGGGGCGAGAGCCAGGTTGAGATGGAGACCAACGAGAACGTGCAGAGCCAGTGGCAGTATCTCGAGACCATCCTCCACAAGAGAAGACGCTGCTACAAGAAGTGGATATAGATTTTCTGCCGGCAAACGGCAGAAAATAATTAAAAATTAAAAAGTAAAAATTAAACAGCGAGGGGGATGGCAGGCGGTGATCATATCAACTTAAGCTGGCAGAAGTGTGGTAATAATTAAACAACGTTGATTATGGCTGACGGCAATAACATTGTGAAAGAAAAGGCGGAGAAGTTCGCCATACGCATTGTTAAGTGCAGCAGGTTCATAAGGGAAACCAAACGTGAATACTCGCTTGCCGACCAGCTGCTGCGTTGCGGCACCAGCATAGGTGCCAATCTTTATGAAGCTGAATTTGCACAAAGCAAAGCCGACTTTATAAGCAAGATGAGCATCGCGCTCAAAGAAGCGTCTGAAACCAAATACTGGTTGTGGCTGCTCCATTCGACAGACATACTGGAAGACAAGATTTACTACTCAATGAACACCGACTTGAAGAACATCATAAGTCTTCTTGTCTCAATATTGAGATCATTGAAGGGTGTAGACAGCAAGAAATAGCTGACAATACCACATGCATCCGTCATCCTGTTTCAGCCACGATGTTTAATTTTTAACTTTTAATTGTTAATTTTGGAATTTTATGAGCGAAGAGAATAAAATTACAACCGAGTATACTGACGACAATATCAGGCACCTGTCTGACATGGAGCACGTGCGCACCCGACCGGGAATGTACATCGGCCGACTTGGCGACGGATCCATGCCCGAGGACGGCATCTACGTGTTGCTCAAAGAGGTTATCGACAACTCTATCGACGAGTTTAAGATGAACGCCGGCAAGCGCATCGAGATCGACATAGACAACAACCTCAGCGTGATGGTGCGCGACTACGGACGAGGCATACCGCAGGGCAAGCTCATCGAGGCCGTAAGCGTGCTAAACACCGGAGGTAAATACGACTCCAAGGCGTTCAAGAAGAGCGTCGGACTCAACGGTGTGGGCATCAAGGCCGTCAACGCGCTAAGTTCCAGGTTCGAGGTGAGGTCTTACCGCGACGGAACGGTGCGCACGGCGACATTCGAACGCGGCGTGCTGAAGAGCGACACAACCGAGGAGACGCAGGACGAGACGGGTACATACATATACTTCGTGCCCGACGACACGCTCTTCAAGAACTACTCTTTCCACCACGACTTCGTGGAGACGATGCTGCGCAACTACACCTACCTGAACACAGGACTGACCATCATGTACAACGGACGCAGGATTCTGAGCCGCAACGGACTTGAAGACCTGCTCAACGACACGATGACCAACGACGGCATCTACCCCATAATACACCTCAAGGGCGAGGACATCGAGATAGCGTTCACGCACACCAACCAGTATGGCGAGGAGTATCACTCGTTCGTAAACGGACAGCACACCACGCAGGGCGGTACTCACCAGAGCGCGTTCAAGGAGCACATAGCCCGCACGATAAAGGAGTTTTTCAACAAAAACTTCGAATATACCGACATCCGCAACGGCCTCGTGGCTGCCATAGCCGTCAACGTCGAGGAGCCGATGTTCGAGAGTCAGACCAAGATTAAGCTCGGATCGCTCACCATGAGCCCCGACGGCGTCAGCGTGAACAAGTACGTAGGCGACTTCATCAAGAACGAGGTGGACAACTATCTGCACAAACACTCCGACGTGGCAGAGGTTATGCTGCAGAAGATTCAGGCCAGCGAGAAGGAAAGAAAGGAGATGGCAGGAGTGACAAAGCTGGCACGCGAGCGCGCCAAGAAAGCCAACCTGCACAACCGGAAGCTGCGCGACTGCCGCATACACTTCTCCGACGTGAAGAACAACCGCAAGGAGGAAAGCTCCATCTTCATCACCGAGGGCGACTCAGCGAGCGGTTCTATCACCAAGAGCCGCGACGTAAACACGCAGGCTGTGTTCTCTCTCAGGGGTAAGCCGCTCAACTCTTTCGGACTGACAAAGAAGGTGGTGTACGAGAACGAGGAGTTTAATCTGCTTCAGGCAGCCCTCGACATTGAGGACGGACTCGACACCCTGCGCTACAACAAGGTGATTGTTGCAACCGATGCCGATGTCGACGGCATGCACATCCGACTGCTCATAATAACCTTCTTCCTGCAGTTCTTCCCCGAACTCATCAAGAAGGGACACGTATACGTGCGGCAGACGCCGCCCTTCCGCGTCAGAAACCGCCGCACGAAGGTGCGCAACAAGAAGGCGCTCGAGGACGTAAAAGGCAAGAAGGGCGACTTCATCACCCGCTATTGCTACAGCGACGAGGAGCGCGTAAAGGCAATAGAGGAACTTGGTCCCGACCCTGAGATAACCCGATTCAAAGGTCTTGGAGAGATAAGTCCCGACGAGTTTGTCAACTTCATCGGTCCCGACATGCGCCTCGAGCAGGTAACTCTGCACAAGACCGACCAGGTGCAGAAGCTTCTGGAGTATTACATGGGCAAGAATACGCCCGAGCGACAGAACTTCATCATAGACAATCTGGTGATAGAGGAAGACCGTCCTGAAGAGGAAGAAAAGTTCTGACAAGGGACAAAAGGAACGTAAAGGAGACGCAGAATAAGCCCAACGGCAATGCTGATGAAACATAATGAGCATGCGGAAAGGGAATTAATGATACGTGGAAGGGGCATTAATGATATGCGGAAGAAGAATGAAAGCCATGCAAAGTAAGCACAAAAGCCATGCAGAATAAGCATGAAAACGATGCAGAGTAAGCATGAAAACAATGCAAGAGTCATTCATCCGCGCATCATCAGTCCCATTCCTCCCATCTCTCCCACGACATCCGTTCCTCCCATAAGTCCCATCCCCCACAATCATCCCATAAAAGAAACATCACAACAATGATAAACACAACCATCAGAAAGATAAAAGCCGCACTGGCAAAGACTGCCGCAAAGGCCCTCGTTGCCGCCGCACCGGCTGTCATGTCGTGCCTTCCGGCCGGTGCGCAGATGAACATCGACTTCTCTTACGACAGTCCGCTGCGCAAGCTGCAGATAGCCGAAATGGCAATAAACAACCTCTACGTCGACTCGGTTGACGAGAAGAAACTCGTTGAGGACGCTATAAGGGGCATGCTGGAGAAGCTCGACCCCCACTCATCTTACTCCGACCCGGAGGAAGTGAAGGCCATGAACGAACCGCTGCAGGGCAACTTCGACGGCATAGGCGTGCAGTTCAACATGGTTGACGACACGCTGCTCGTCATCCAGCCCGTGTCAAAAGGCCCGTCGGAGAAGGTAGGCATCATGGCTGGCGACCGCATAGTGAACGTGAACGACACTGCCATTGCGGGCGTGAAGATGAAGAAAGAGGAGATAATGAAGCGTCTGCGCGGACCCCGAGGCACAACGGTGAAACTGGGAATTGTGCGCCGCGGCGTGCCCGACATGATGTATTTCACGGTGAAGAGAGACAAGATTCCGGTGAAGAGCGTGGACGCCGTCTACATGATTCGCCCGCAGATAGGCTACATAAGGATAGGAAACTTCGGCGCGACGACATACAAGGAGTTTATGGAAGGCATGGAGAAGCTGAAAGCCGAGGGCATGAAAGACCTGATACTCGACCTTCAGGACAACGGCGGAGGATATCTGCAGGCTGCCGTGGAAATAGCCAACGAGTTCCTGCCGAAGGACGATCTGATTGTATATACCGACGGACGCCGCATCAGACGCATGGACTATAAGGCGCGCGGCAACGGCTCTTTCCTGACGGGACGCGTGTATGTGCTCGTCAACGAGTTTACGGCGTCGGCCGCAGAGATTGTCACCGGAGCGATACAAGACCACGACCGCGGCATCGTAATCGGCCGCCGCACGTTCGGAAAGGGCCTCGTTCAGCGCCCGATCGACCTGCCCGACGGCTCTATGATACGACTTACCATTGCCCACTATTACACTCCTTCGGGACGATGCATACAGAAGCCATACACCAAAGGAGACATTGAGGACTATGCGATGGACTTTGAGAAGCGCCTGAAACACGGCGAACTGACCAACCGAGACAGCATTCACTTCGCCGATTCGCTGAAGTTCTACACGCTGAAAGAGCACCGCACGGTGTACGGCGGAGGCGGAATAATGCCCGATACGTTTGTTCCTCTGGACACACTTCAGTACACAAAGTTCCACCGCCAGCTCGTGCTGAAGGGCATAGTGATAAACACCGACCTGAGATATATCGACAAGAACCGCAAGCAACTCGTAGGCGCCTACCCGACGTTCGAGGCGTTCAGAAACCGTTTTGAGGTGCCGCAGGAACTTATCGACGAGATAATGAAGGAGGCGGAGAAGCAGAAGATAAAGCCGAAAGACGACGAAGAACTGCAGCGCACGCTGCCTTATCTGAAATCGCAGCTGAAGGCTCTCGTGGCGCGCGACCTCTTCGACATGAGCGAATACTTCCAGATTATCAACGAGACAAGCGACATCGTGAAGAAGGGAGTGGAGCTCTCGGCAGGCAAATAAAGGGCTGACGGGATAAGAGAAATGGGACCAATAAGACTGATATGGCGCCTGTGCTGATATTGCTGCACGGCCATCGGTCTTATTGGTCCCATTACTTTTATCCTCTCGGGGCTTCTCAGAGCTTAATCATGGCAAGCGCCTTGTTCTCGGCAGCCTCCATAATCTCGCGCTCTCCGGGGCCTTTGTCGTTGATGCCGCAGAGATGCAGTATGCCGTGGATAATCACACGGTGAAGCTCCTCGTTGTAGTCCTTGCCCAGCTGCTCGGCGTTTGAGCGCACGGTGTCGAGCGAGATGACTATGTCGCCGCTGATTGTGTCGTCCTCGTCATAGTCGAACGTGATGATGTCAGTGTAGTAGTTGTGGCCCAGATACTCGTTGTTAACCTCAAGAATCTTGTCGTCGTTGACAAACATATATCCTATTTCGCCAACCTTGCGGCCATATTCGGCGGCCACGGCCTTTATCCATGCCGATGTGTCGCGCTTTCTTATTGCCGGCATTTTTACGCCGTCGGTGTTGTATGTTATCATATTTTGCTGTTTATTTTCGTTCTGAAGGCTTGCCGCACGGCGTGCGGTAAGTTATAGCCAAGATGCGTTTAAGTGCGTCAGAAGGCGTTATATTGCCCTCTGCGGGCACGTCTTAAGGCTCCTTAATCTCTGTCTTGCGTCCCTGCTCAGGTGCGGGCAGAAACTCGGCGGCATCCTTGCCGAAGTTGATAAGCTCGCGCACCATGCTCGACGACACGCTCTCATATTCAGGCTCGGCATACAGCAGGATGGTCTCTATGCCGCCTATCTTGCGGTTGATGTCTGCCTGCTCGCGCTCATACTCAAAGTCCTTGATGCTGCGCACGCCCTTGATGATGAAGCCGGCGCCCTCGCGGCGGGCAAAGTCGACGGTGAGGTCGCTGTATTCCTTTACCTCCACCTTAGGCTCGTCGGCATACAGGCGCGCAATGGCCTTCACCCTTGTCTGCGCGCTGTACATGTATTTCTTGCGCTCGTTGAAGCCCACGCCGATGACAATCCGGTCGAACAGCGGCAGCGCGCGTCTGACGATGGCATGATGACCGGTGGTGAAGGGGTCGAAGCTTCCTACGAAAATGCCTGTTCTCTGCATTGAATTCTATCTGTTGTTTTGTTGATTTTTATATATACATTCAGTCTGACTGCACCGTCAGCATGGCCTATCCCATGCCGAAGAGGTCGGGCTCCATCACGTTGCCGGCATACGGATTGCGGCCGAAGTGGTTGTAGGCAAGCTCCGTGACCATGCGTCCGCGCGGCGTGCGCTTGATGAATCCCTCCATGATGAGGTAAGGCTCATACACCTCCTCTACCGTTCCGGCGTCCTCG
>ULKS01016616.1_pt1 | contig 11624 bp, 10 predicted proteins | sample 1951211 | NCBI WGS metagenome assembly ULKS01 (sample SAMEA4835506, study PRJEB28245) | human gut metagenome | biome: gut microbiome; material: fecal sample | place: Denmark | collected 2008 | reverse complement strand
AATAGACTTAGTTATTTCCGACCCTTCTATAACAGCAGAAGCAATGTCTGTAAAAATTGGCGTGTCCAAGCGGGCAGTTGAAAAGAACATCAAAGAGTTGCGTGAGAGAGGCATTCTCGTCCATGAAGGTTCTGACAAGTCAGGCTATTGGCGTATCATAGTAAAACCATAATAGGGAGGGTGTGACACATGACAATCTTTATCTTGGTCTCCATCTTATTGGTCGCAGCTTTGGCAATAGCCTTGCTTATGGGCGTTTCTCCTGCGAGCCAAAAAGTTAAAGTCTGGGCTATGTATGTCGGAGCTGGCTTATGCTCGTAGTTGCTCTTGTCGTCTGCGACTATATTGACGCTTTGCCGGATTTTCCGTCCAAGTTCCGATTTCATGCGGTACTGGTACTTACCGTAACCGTAGGTTATCTCCGTATTGCCATTGTTTGTATGGAAAAGTACAATGTCCTAAAGCGCAAGAACCGCATGCTTGAAGAAGCCCTTACTGAAAAGAGCAAGAGAAAGTATCCATTCTGATGGAACGTCAGAGCGAACAACAACAAGCACTCCAAGAAGGAGAACTTGAATGGTTTGCCGGAAAAATCAAGATGTTCAGCGAAGAGGAGCAAAAGGCGATTCTTGCCAGTGCCTACGCCTTTGCAGAACACGATTTGGTTCTTCCACCCTCAATTACAATCCAGCCAAACGAGATGTGTAGCCAGCAAGAACTCATGTACTATGTTTACTCCGCTTTCTCCAATATGGGCAAAAAGCGCAGTGACATTGTGAGTTTCTTATGTCAAGTTTTTAAGGCATACTTTCCTGCTGGTGAGGCTTCTGTATCAAAGAAGATGCCGGGATTGGATAAGGTTAAGGAAAGAAGAGAAAAAGAAAATAAGTCCAAGTAAATATACATTGACGTATATTTCAATATAAAGTTGTACTTCAACATATAGTTGTTAGAAAAGCATTATAATCAGAGTTGAATTTCAATTATAATGCTTACCTTTGCATTCAAATGCATATCATAGAAAGTATGAATAAAGATATAAATCGTTTGAAAGTGGTTTTAGCTGAAAAGAAGCGTACCAATAAATGGTTAGCAGAGCAGCTTGGGAAAGACCCTGGAACTGTATCTAAATGGTGCACCAACACCATGCAACCGAATTTAGAGACATTGGTTGAAATCGCAAAAATCCTTGAAGTAGATATTAAGGATTTATTGTGGTCAATTAAAAATAATAAATGAAAGAGAACAGACACCAATGAAGAAAAAATATAAGGGAATAGATTTATTTTGTGGTATAGGCGGTTTCCGACTTGCAATGAACAGTAATCAAGTGGAGTGTGTATTCTCATCTGATAATGATAAGTTCGCACAACAAACATATGAGGCAAATTTTCATGAAGTACCAACAGGAGATATAAAAGCCGTTGATGAAAAAGACATTCCTCAATTTGACATTTTAACAGCTGGGTTTCCATGTCAACCATTTAGTTATGCAGGAGAAAAACAGGGTTTCAATGATGAGGTAAGAGGAACTCTATTTTTTGACATATGCCGAATCCTAGAATATCATAAACCTCCAATGGTATTTCTTGAAAATGTGAAAGGTTTGAAATCTCACAATAAAGGTAAAACACTTCGGACTATTTTGGATACTCTAAAGGAACTTGGTTACTACCCTCATTGGACAATTTTATCTTCTTTAGATTATGGTCTTCCTCAAAAACGGGAAAGATGGTATTGCGTAGCTTTTAGAACTGATGTCAATTTTGAATGGCCTAAGCCCATAAAAGGGCATCCAGTATTGCGTGATATTATAGATATGGATGACAAAAACCCATCTTTGGCTATTCCTAAATTTGAATTGGACAGAATAGATTATCATTTTGCAAACGCCAAGCCAGGTGATAGAATCCAACATGACAACTCAAAATATAAGCCAAATACAAAAAAAGGAAAATATGGCGTTTTTTCTTTCCAAAAACCAGATGGTTCTTTGCGGTTTCATGTTGGCGATCCAGCTAAAACGCAGATTCAAGAGGCATTCTATTCTTGTCTGGACACATATGCTCCTACAATCATAGCTAATAGAACCCCAAAACTATGGGATATTCGCAGAAAACTGTCTGTACTTGAATCTAAAAGACTTCAGGGCTTTCCAGACGATTTCGTGTTCCCTGTGTCCGATGCCCAAGCATATAAACAGTTGGGAAACTCTGTTAGTGTACCAATTATCGTAAAGATAATGGATAATATGATTAAAACTTACGAAAAAACTCTTGAAAAATGAAATTCATAAGTGTAAACTCTGTCGTTAAGGCCTACAAAGGCTTTCAAGATAGTATGACCAATAAGTCATGGGGTTATTTAGCTCTGTTAAAAGCATGCAAGAATAGTATTTGTCCATCAATGCCTTATGAGGTTGATCTTGACGAAGTATCAAATTTTCTTGAAAACATCTTCAATTTGAACCAATCCAAAAAGAAATATAATAGTAGACGTGTATTGTATGTTGTATTCTCAAACAAATGGGATAAATATTTTAATGACCAAGGAAAACATATCCCTAACATCTATGATGTGGCGATTTGGGCATATAGGAGAAATTCTTTTGAAGATAATGTAACTACGGAGGACATTCTTCAGAAATTTGCAGAAGAATTCAATATCCCATTAAACATTATTTCAAGCAGTTTCAATACTAGTGCTAAAGAGATAGAATTTACGAACTCTTTATACTCTGAAACTGCACTCAAAGCGGAATTAAATGCTATTGGTGTTGATGTGTCCAAAGAAAATATTGATGCAAAAAAAGGAGGTGTTGTAGCGTCTCCTGGCGAAATAAGCCGTGGTCCTTTTGTGCAAACACTATATGCTGGATTAGAGATTACAGACTATGTCATCATCTTACAATCAGACTACTGGTCTCTTTATGGTAATGCCATAAAATCTAATAATGACATAGGTCGTACTCGCTATAATGAATATTCTGATTACCGCCTTTATATCACCGCTATCAAATCGAAACCCTTCCTTCTCTTAGCTGGCATATCGGGAACAGGGAAAAGCCGCATTGTACGTGAATTGGCTCGCGCCTGTTGGGATGAGGACTCTGAAGAATTCAAAGCACAGAAGCCTAAGAACTTCGAGATGATTCAGGTGAAACCTAACTGGCATGATTCTAGTGAGTTGATAGGATATATAAGTCGTATCAGCGGAGAGCCCATATTTGTGGCAGGAGAGTTTTTGAGATTTATAGCAAAAGCGTGGGAAGATAAAGCTACTCCTTATTTTCTTTGCTTGGACGAGATGAACCTCGCTCCAGTAGAACAATATTTTGCGGAATATCTTAGCGTAATAGAGTCACGCAAAAGTGACAACAAGGGCAATATTATTACAGATCCCATGATTAATCCTGCGCTTACAGATGAGCATGATGAAAATACGCAAGAGCTCATTCCGCAAAAATGGTATGTGAATTTAGTAGATGAGTTACTCGTGGGTTGTCCAGATGACAAAATATTTGGGTTGAGGCATCAATTTTTGTATGATGGCATCTCTATACCTCAGAACTTGATAGTTATCGGCACCGTAAACATGGATGAAACCACATTCTCCTTCTCACGTAAAGTGCTTGACCGTGCCATGACCATTGAAATGAACGAAGTGGATTTGGATGCGGGGCTGACAGAGCGTTATGAACACATTGGAAAATTAGGCTATGAAGAACTTATAGGGACTGCAGTAGAAGGGGTAGATGTTTATTCTGAGAATAAGGAGGTCTGCGACCAGGCGCTAAATTATTTGAAGACGGTCAATGCGGTATTGGAGGGGACTCCCTTTAAAGTTGCTTATCGCACGCGCAATGAGTTCTTGCTTTATGTGGTGAACAACTTGCCTTATAACAAAGATGAAGAAGGTCATGGGCTGACGGAAGGCCATATTATCGCAAGGGCTTTGGACGAGATAACGAGTATGAAGATTCTTTCGCGTATCGAGGGTGATGAGTCAAAGGTTACGGAGCGTTGGCTGGAGGAATTGAAGAAAGTTATCGCTGAAGAGCTTATGAAGATATCAGGTGGGTTTGTCGTTGAAAACTCGGTGTCTTTAAAGAAACTTGATGAGATGAAAATGCGATTGGCCTCTGGCTATACGAGTTTCTGGAGCTGACGATGGAGCTGTTGACTATACGGCATAGAGATTTCAAGTTGAGCGTTGAATGTTCTAAGTTCTACGCCACTTGGAACAAGGCTAAAGGCAATGTAGGGGAAGATGCGCTTACTTCTTCCTCCTATACATGGTCTGAAGGAGTGGAGTCTGTCGTCTTGCTAAAAGGCACTGAGGAAGAAATGCCAATAGAACAAGGAGCGCCGACTAGAGCCGTGTTCTTCGACAATACGGACTACCCAGTGTGGGTGGATTTTGAAGATTACGTGAAAGATGCGCAGTTTGGTTCTATGCTGCAAGGAGATAACGAACGATTTACCTTCCATCGGCATATACTGGCAGGCTATCTGAATTACGGCAATGATATAGGGCGTAGCGAAATCCGGCTGATATATAAGGTAGACCATCAAATACGCCGCTTTAAGTTTTCCTTTGAAGTGCTCAGCACCAAACTGGATTATCACAGGCATTGGAAGGCCATCATAGAAGACATAGAACGTGAATACCGCATGTTGTCGTTAGCCTATATGCGGAGGACTTTTCATGGTTTTGCTCCTGACAAGAATGGTGAAACTCCGGAAATAGTATGGTGGAGTATTTTCGCTGGAGAGCAACAGAAATTCATCAAGGCTTGCAAAAACATCATAGAGCGGCCACGACATAGATTGCATGGACACCAGACATATTTAAGGGCAGATAAATTGCGGTTTGTGCCTACGTTTATAGAAAACGAACTGGCTGAACACAAACAGGAGCTAGCGCATTTGTATCGTGTGGAAGAACAAATACAAACGAACGACACTCCAGAAAATCGTTTCCTAAAATTTACGCTTGCGCAAATATCCAGCAAGTATGAATCGCTGAGAAAGCAAATAGAAAGCGTAGAAGGTGTGTCTGAAGCCATGAAGTCGGAAATGCGGGATGTGTCAACCACGTTGAAACGGTTGCAAAGTAGTCCGTTTTTCCGAACCATCGGACGCTTTAAGGGGCTGAACCAAGAAAGCCTTGTCTTGCAGAAGGCATCGGGCTACAGCCAAGTTTACCGCACATGGAATATGCTACGGCGTGCCTATTCGCTTAATGATGGTATTTACAGACTTCAGACAAAGGATATTGCTACTCTGTATGAGATATGGTGCTTCATAGAAGTGAGCCACATCGTGAAGGAACAACTGCAACTGAATGATGAGGACATAGACCACCGCAACCGCATGGAGATGAACGGCCTGTTTACATGGGAGTTGGGCAAAGGGGAGCACTCACGCATCTTGTTCAAAAAAGACAACGTGGAACTGGCAGAGCTGGTGTATAATCCGAAAAGTACAGAAAACGACAACAGCTCAACAGGCATAAAGGAATTAGTTACCAAAACTGTTCCGCAGAAACCGGACATTGTTTTACGGTTGACCAAGAATGACTTGCAAGAAGGCATGAAGTTGACCTATCTCTTTGATGCGAAGTATCGCATTGGTGGAAAAGATTGGCGAGGAGTTGACGTGCCGCCTGATGACGCTATAAACCAAATGCATCGTTACAGGGATGCCATTTATTATAAAGACTATTCGACGAACGTGCTGAAAAAGGAGGTGATAGGTGGCTATATCCTTTTCCCAGGCGATGGGGAACCTCTTGAGGTGCAACATGCCAAATTCCAAGAAAGTATCAAGGAAGTAAATATTGGCGCCTTTCCCTTACGCCCGAAAGACGAGCGCAATCGGAAATTATTGGAGCATTTCATTGAAGGTCTGATAAATACGAAATCACAGGAGACCATATCACGTGTCATCCCGCAAAAGGGTACTTTCGTAGATGTAGGAAGCCGTGTACTTATTGGACTGGTCGGCAACAGTGTTCGCCGAGGTTATACACAAAGTTTCCTTGACGGGACAGCAACCTTGTATTATACGGGCACACAATTTCCGACAACCATAGCACTACAAAACCTGCACTTCTTCATACCTTACATTAAAGGGCAAGGAATTCGGGATGTCTATGAGATTGTCGCGGTGCACACAATAACCGCAAAGGAAGCAAAACTACTAGATGGTAATGAGGGGGCTGCTGATGATTTGCGATTAGCTTTTGAGTTATGCTTCCGTAAACAACTCTTTGAGGATTATCGGAAGATTGATGCACATAAGATGATTAATTATACTTTTATTGATACTACATTTGATAAAATATACAGTGAAAACCCTCAACTGGCAGAACAGATGAAACGTCAAGGATAGGGAGGAAGATGAAAATAAAAGCTTATCTTTGCCTCGAAAACGGAAAGGTAAACCCTTTTCATGAAAAAAGTCACAGGGTTAACCCTGTGCGTGAATAGCAATAACAAGAGTCAACCCATACTACGAATAAGACTTAAAGTAGTCAACCTTTTATACAAAGCTACATTTCCATTCAGTACCGATTTTGGTACCACTTAGCTGGTACTGCAGTACCAGCTAAGTGGTACTGCAGTACCAGGTAAGTGAAACTCGAGTACCAGTAGGCTGATACTGGAAAGGATACTGTACTTCTGGCAACATGGTATTTACTCCCCAGTCGTGGTTGATTAGCAGCTTCACCTGCATGGCATGGCTCCTTCCAGCAGCCTTCTCTGTCTTTTGCGACCATGATAGTGGCGTAAAGGCGCGTGATGATCCCTCAACAGCGCGCCATTTCCAGTTTTGCGCTTGCGGGCACTTTGCAACCAAGTTGCGGGGAAAGCGATGTAACTTCGCGGCAGATATAAACAAAAGACGAGCGTTATGGAAAATCATCATCACGAGCATGGGCATGCCCATGAGCACCATCACCACCATGAGCATGGCGGGATGAGGGGAAAGATTTGGCTGTTGGTCATTACCGCACTGCTACTGGTGGCAGCGGTCTTGATAGAGAAGAATTGTGGCCTGGAGACGTGGCAATTGCTCTTGGTCTACCTGGTGCCCTACCTGCAGGTAGGCCGAGAGACGCTGGGCGAGGCGTGGGAAGGCGTCAGGAGGGGCGATGTGTTCAATGAGCACTTCCTCATGAGCGTGGCTACCATCGGCGCGCTTTGCGTTGGCTTCATGCCTGGAGCGGAGACGGAGTTTCCCGAGGCTGTCTTCGTGATGCTTTTCTTCCAGGTGGGAGAACTCTTCGAGGGCTATGCCGAGGGCAAGAGCCGTGACAGCATCAAGCACCTGATGGAGATTCGCCCCGACGTGGCCAACGTCGTGAGAGGAGGCGAATTGCTAACCGTCTCGCCCGAGGAGGTGAAGACAGGGGAGGAGATAGTGGTGAAGCCTGGGGAGAAAGTGCCCTTGGACGGCACCATAATAGAAGGAACCTCCGCCCTCAACACCGTAGCCCTGACGGGCGAGAGTTTGCCCCGCGACATAGGCGAGGGAGATGACGTGATGTCGGGATGCATCAACCTGTCGGGCGTTATCCATGTGCGGGTGACCAAGAGTTTTGGCGAGAGCACGGTGTCGAAGATTATCCGCCTGGTGGAGAGCGCGGACGAGAGGAAGTCGAAGAGCGAATCTTTTATCACCCGTTTCGCCCGCATCTATACGCCCATCGTGGTCATTGGCGCATTGCTGTTGGCCGTGTTGCCTCCGCTATTTACCGCGGGGAGTTTCATGGACGTTTTCCCCACGTGGCTGGAGCGGGCACTGGTGTTCCTGGTGGTGTCTTGTCCCTGCGCCTTGGTCATCAGCGTGCCGCTCACTTTCTTTGGTGGCTTGGGCGGGGCTTCCCGTAAAGGCATCTTGGTGAAGGGCAGCAGCTACATGGACACCCTGGCCAAGATAGGTACCGTGGTATTTGACAAGACGGGCACGCTTACCCATGGCGAGTTCGCCGTGACGGCCGTGCACCCCGATGACTTCAACGAGCGGGAGCTGTTACACCTGGCTGCTCACGTGGAGCATTTCTCCACTCACCCTATAGGAGAAGCCCTGCGGGCCGCCTTTCCCAACGAGGCCACCGATGGATGCCGAATCACGGACGTGGAGGAGATAGCGGGGCATGGCATCAAGGCCCTCGTGGAAGGCCGGGAGGTATGCGTGGGCAACACGAAGATGATGGACAAGGTAGGGGCGCAATGGCATGACTGCCACCACGTGGGCACCATCATCCACGTGGCCGTGGACGGGAAGTATGCCGGACACATCGTCATCAACGACAAAGTGAAGGAAGACAGCGCATCCGCCATCAGCGAGTTGAAGCGACTGGGCGTGGAGCGCGCGGTGATGCTGTCGGGTGACCGTGAGGCCGTGGCCAAAAGCGTGGCGGGGCAGGTGGGCATAGATGAGTTCCATGCCGAGTTGCTGCCCGCGGACAAGGTGGAATACGTGCGGCGCATGATAGACCAGGAAGCCCAGGGCAAGAGCCTGGCCTTCGTGGGGGACGGCATCAATGACGCACCCGTGCTGAAACTGGCCGACGTGGGCATCGCCATGGGCGGACTGGGCAGTGACGCTGCCATAGAGGCGGCCGACGTGGTGTTGATGGACGACAAACCCACCAAGGTGGCCACGGCCATCCGCATAGCTCGCCGTACCATCGGCATAGCCCATCAGAACGTGTGGTTCGCCATCGGCGTGAAAGTAGCCGTCTTGGCCTTGGCCACGGTAGGCTTGGGCACCATGTGGATGGCGGTGTTCGCCGACGTGGGCGTTACCGTCCTGGCCGTGTTCAACGCTATGCGGGCGTTGCGGTAGGCTACTTCAGCTCCACCAGTTCATATTCTTGACTGCCCAGTCCCAGTTGCTCGGCGTAGTCGAGAATATGGGTGCCGTGGCGGGAGTCAATGCGCTCTATCAGGTGAGACTTGCCTGGGTCATCGGAGTTGCGCACCATGTCCACGCAGGCCTTGTCCAGGGCCACGGGATCCAGTGAGGCCAGGATGCCGATGTCTTTCATCTTCACCTCCTCGGGAGTGGCTACGCAGTCGCAGTCCACCGAGAGATTGTTGGCCACGCTGATATACAGGATCTTGTCGCCAGCGTGGTCTATGATGGCCTTGCATGCCTCGGCCATGGACTCCAGGAAGTCATCCTGCTTGGGCAGTTGGCTCCAGGCCTTGCCCGCGCTCTTCACTCGGCCCGCGGAGTGGATGTATCCCTTGCCGTCAGAGGAGGCGATGCCGATGGAGATGTTTTTCAGCGCGCCGCCGAAGCCCGCCATAGGATGTCCCTTGAAGTGGGAGAGTACCAGGGTGAAGTCGTAATCCAGGTAGTGCTTGCCTACATAGTCTTCTTTCAGGTGCTTGCCGCCCTTTATGGGAAGGGCCACGTCTCCGTCAGCGTCCATGATGTCCACTTTGGCGATGGCCGTGAAACCGTGGTCTGCGGCGGCTTTCAGATGGCTCTGGGTATTGCCTCTTCCGCCGCCATAGGCTGTGTTGCACTCCACGATGGTGCCGTTCACCTTCTGCACCAAGTCCTTGATGAGGTTGGGATCCAGGTGGTTGTCGTTGCCTGGCTCTCCCGTGGAAAGTTTCACGGCCACTTTCCCCTCGGCCTTCCTGCCCAGTGCCTCGTAGATTTTCAGCAGATTCTGGGAGTTGATTTCCTTGATGAAATACACCTTGGGGAGTTGCGCCTCCTTCTTCGCGCCGCTCTCTTCGGGGGCTTGGCTGGTCTTGTGGCTCCAAGCCGATGCTGTCAACGTCATGGCAGACGCCAGCATGATGGCAAATATTTTCTTCATATGCGTAAGGTTGTTGGTTAGTGTTCTCTCTTTGTCCTTTTCTTTTCTTCTCCATTGTGGCAAGCGCAAGGGGGAGTCTTCTTTGCCGACAAAATTAAAATCTTTCTGCCGAATGACAAAGGAATTTTCCGAAAACTTGCGTCTTTTCTGCCAGTCGTCAGTCTTGGGACAAGACCCCACCCAATTTAACGCCTTCACGGACAGAGAGTCGCCCGTTCGCAACCCGCGCCAGCTCTACCTCTATCGTATCTCGGAGGTGTTACAACAGTACGTCGGCCTTTGCGAACAGGTTTCAATTCTGTGTCATAAACGTCAATGAATTGTTTACACGTTTTATGGAGAAAATAAAAAATGGGAAATTCATTTTTCCGCCAGCGCGGAGGCGATAATTTTGCCGGCGAAAACAAGACACATGGAAACGGGACGAAACAAGCCAACAAAAATAAGCGTGCGCCAGGTCTTTTGCCAGCGCGTGGCTTTCGGCGCAGAAGGATTGAGACATTGGGTTATGAGGAACATTCGTGTGTTCATGGTAGTGATGATGATTGGGACAGTGGCCATGACGGCCATCGCTTCCGATACGTTGAAGGTGAAATTTCGTTCGCGTGCGCTTCTTGACGCTACTGCCTCGGGATACGGCAAGGATGAAGTGCAGGGGTATTATCGCTTGGAAGACTTCCGTGTCGGTTTCAAGGCCAATTACGGAAAGTTTGAGCTGAAGGCCGACATCGGTCTTGGCGGAGGGAAGGTGGCCGTGAAAGATTTGCTATTGAACTACCACTTTAATAATAGCGTGCTTTCCGTAGGAAACGGATATGAGCCGTTCTCGATGGATATGCTCATCAGCACGGCCGACTTGAGATTGCATCAGTCCGCGGCTTCGGTCTTGGCGTTCACCAATAGCCGCAAGCTTGGCGTGACTTATCATTACCATGACGATAATTGGTATTTGGCAACGGGCGTTTACACAAACAATGACATCAACAAGTTGGGCGATGAAAAGAAAAAATCTCTCGTGTCCACGTCACGTGTCGTATGGCGAACGCAAGACCAGCTACGCAAACGCTTACTGCATGTGTGAGGAGCCTTCTCTTTTCGTACGAAAGACGTAAACAAGGAAAATCCCGTGGAAACCGTGAGCAGCGACGGGGTGACATCCATGTTTCCTTCCCCGCTGCTTGAAGCCGAGATAGACAACATGGGCACTGAGTTGAAAGGGGTGCTGGAGGTACTTTACACGTCGAGGAAAGTGTTGCTGCAGGCCGAGTCTTTTGTTGACCGCTTGAACCGTTCTGGTGGTTTGCGTCATTACCTGGCTTACGGAGGATACGCTCAAGGGAGCTATCTTATAGTGGGTGAAGGATTCGATTATGACGAGATGTACGCGATACCGGGGCGGCCTTTGTCAGACAAGGCCGTGGAGCTGGTGGCGCGTTTCAACTATACCAACCTCAACGATGACAAGAGTGGAAATCTATGGTGGTGAGGAAAAAGACCTGTCGCTTGGCGTAAACTGGTATCTGAATAAATATCTCGGTGTGAAGTTCAACGGCAGTTACGTATGGGTGGGCGACCACTGCGACTCTTTTTACGACAAGAATTTCTTCTTGTTCCAGGCTCGTGTCCAATATATATTCTGATGTACCCCCGAGGCGGCTTTCGGGCTTTCTGATATGAACAAAAAACAGGGCGCAACCCAAAAGGTTGCGCCCTGTCTATTGATGATATGAGAGAATCTGTTTATTTCACTTCCTCAAATATAAAGTATATTGATA
>ULKS01000549.1_pt1 | contig 11844 bp, 5 predicted proteins | sample 1951211 | NCBI WGS metagenome assembly ULKS01 (sample SAMEA4835506, study PRJEB28245) | human gut metagenome | biome: gut microbiome; material: fecal sample | place: Denmark | collected 2008 | reverse complement strand
TAATGTATTTGATGATGTGCTTTATTTAGCATGGGAATTTGTATATCTAATATTTTTCACTCGTTTTGTGTGCGTACACGGAAATTATAAGAATGCGTGTGCTATTTTAATAAGTATCTATTATTCTCATAAAAATTATAATTGTTTCCTTTTAGAATAGAATATAAATAACAATAGTGATTTATATTATTTCACATTCACGGAAAAAATGGACTTTAAATTTTTGTTTAACTTTATATTTTATTATGAAATTTACAAATGAATTAAGAGGAGTGAAAAGCAGACTTCTTCTGTTTTCAGTGCTGTTACTGATACCGGTGATGATGTTTGCTCAGAGCATTACCGTAAAAGGTACTGTACTTGATTCGGCAGGTGAAGCCGTTATTGGAGCTTCCGTTGTGGAGAAGGGAAATCCTTCCAACGGAACCATAACTGATTTTGACGGAAAGTTTACTTTGGCCGTGTCTAAAGGAAAAAGAATTGTTATTTCTTTTGTAGGTTACGAAACGCAAGAAGTGGATGCGGTTACCGGAAAAGAACTGACAATTACGCTGCAAGATGATTCACAAGCGCTTGAAGAGGTAGTAGTGCTGGGTTACAGTAGCAGAGCTCGTAAAGATCTGACTGGCTCAGTAGGTTCCGTGTCTGGTGTGAAGATTGCTGCTGTCCCAGTTACTTCAGCCGCTGTGGCTTTGCAGGGAAAAATAGCTGGTGTGCAAGTAACTACGGTCGATGGTGCTCCAGGGGCAGATATTAACATTCGTGTTCGTGGAGGTACGTCTGTGACCCAGAGCAATGATCCTCTTTACATTGTCGATGGTTTTCAGGTGGATAACATCAATGATATTCCTCCTACAGACATTGCTTCTATTGATGTATTGAAAGATGCTTCTATCACGGCAATCTATGGAGCTAAGGGCGGTAATGGTGTAGTGGTTGTTACTACTAAATCGGCCAAAGCTGGAAAAATACAGGTAAGTTTCAATGCCCATTTGTCTACTAGTCATTTGTCTAAAAAATTAGATTTAATGAATTCAGCAGAGTTTGCACGTTATCAATATGAATGGTCGGCGTGTAATGGTAGCCGTTCTAGCAATGCCAAATTTTTCCGTGCTAATTTTGGCAATCCGCAAGATTTGGATATGTATTATTCTTTGCCTACTCATGACTGGCAGGATGAGGTAATGGGAGAGAATCCTATCAATTATTCTACTAATGTAACTATTGGTGGAGGTACAGATAAGATGCGCTTCACTGCTTCTCTTACTCAAAGCGAAGATAAAGGTATTATTATGGGGTCGGGTGTGCGCCGTACCAATTTGAATATCAAGACAGCTATTGATATAACTAAAAATTTGACATTGCATATCAATCCTAAATTTACGTTTCGCCGTGATCAAGGAGCTGGAGGTGATAATATTGGTACAGGCGGTATTATTGATGTACTCCGTTATAGACCCACTAACGGATTACGTGAATTCGGATATATAGATCCTTCTTATGCTGACCCTGATGAAGAAGCATTGTTTACTTATACTAATCCGAAAAGTGATATTGCCATTAATCAACAGAATAAGTATGCTTATAACTATACTAATGCTATTTCATTGGAATGGAAGCCTGTTAAAGGATTGGTGCTTCGTACAGAAGCCACTCTTAGTTTAAACTGGAAAGATCAATATCGTTTTTGGGGTGCCTTGACAGGTGAAGGTACAAAAAATAATTCGTTGCCTGTAGCAAGTATTCAGAAAGATCAGTCTTTTAAATATATTTGGACTAACACGGCATCTTATGGCTTTTCTATTAAAGATAAGCATAATTTTTCCATGTTATTGGGGCAAGAAATTTATCATAGCCAAAATAAGAAGAACTTCCAAAAGAATCGTTATTTCCCACGTGCATTTGAGGCTGGACAGGCTTGGGATAATATGGGATTCGGTACACCGCAGGAGTCAACTTCATCACTTTCGACTCCAGATCGCACTGCTTCTTTCTTTGGGCAGGCAAGTTATAACTATAACCACAAATACTTACTCTCTGTAACTATGCGTGCTGATGGTTCCACTAAATTTGCTCCAGGTAATCAATGGGGATATTTCCCTTCAGTATCAGGTGCTTGGGTGCTTTCAGAAGAAAAGTTTATGGAAGATATAAAATGGATTGATCAGTTAAAACTTCGTGCAGCTATAGGGTTGGCAGGAAATAATCGTATCAGTGATGATATGTGGCGTTATTTATATACTGTTAATTCTACCGGCGGACCTGGATTTGGAGAAGCAACTCAGTTTGGAGAGCAATGGTATGGTAATCAAGGGGGTACTACTTTTGCCAATAAAAATATTAAATGGGAAACTACATTAACTCGTAATCTTGCTGCTGATATCACGCTTTTTAATGGTCGTCTCACTGTTACTCCGGAGATTTATTGGAATACGACGAAAGATTTACTTTATAAATCGGACATTCCTTCAGCAACTGGTTATGTAAGTCAGATGCAAAATATTGGACAAGTAACTAATAAAGGGGTTGAATTAACTATATCAGGAGATATTCTCAGTGGCAGGGATTATGTGCTTTCCGCAAATCTTTCTTTAGGTATGAATAAAATGAAAGTTGATAAATTAAATGGTACAGACAATGTGATTTGGGATCAGAATAACCGTTGGAAATCAAGTTACAATGATTATTGTTTGAAGGTGGGTGACCAAGTAGGACTTATTTATGGTTTTGTATATGATGGTTTATATTCAATGGATGAATTCTATTTTGATCCCACTAATAACTTGCAAGCAGTACCTTGGGGATCAACGGCCGCTGAAAACGGAACTTCGAAAGATGCACCTATTATGGATGCAGACGGTGTGGAACATCCAAAAACAATAATCAATCAGATTTCAGGAGATTCTAATTCAGGCATAGCTACTCTGCCGGGCAAAGTCAAGTTCAAGGATTTGAATGGTGACGGATATATCACAGAAGATGACCGTACTGTTATAGGTAATACCAATCCAAAAGTGCAGGGAGGTTTTGGATTAAGCGGACAATGGAAGGGTTTTGATTTTGCCATGAACTTCAACTTTATGCTTGATTTTGATGTGAATAATGCGACAGCTTACCAGCTTTCCTCATCCGAAAGCAATAAGAATAAGTTCTACAATGTGCTTTCCACATTTGCCGACAAAGGTTGGCGTTATACCCGTGATGGTGATGGCGAATGCTTGTACAAATGTTACTATATTGATGGTTCGTTGGATATGTACCGTGAATTAAACGAAGGTAGGACACTTTGGAATCCGACGGATGTGACAAAAAAAATAACTCATTCCTATTTTATCGAGGATGGATCGTTTCTGCGTTGTCAGGATTTGACTGTTGGCTATACGTTACCTGGAAATCTGACTTCTAAATGGGGGATTTCGAAAGCTCGTTTTTATGTGTCAGCCTCTAATTTGTTTATTATTACTGGGTATTCGGGTTATGATCCTGAAGTGGATATTCAGACAGGATTAACTTGTGGTATGGACTATAACCGTTACCCACGTAGTCGCAGTTTTGTACTAGGTACTAATATTACATTCTAAATTTGAAAGCACATGAAATTAAAAAATACTTTAATAATAGGATTAGCAACTTTGACTCTAATATCATGCAATGATTTCCTTGACGTGGATTCTCCATCAAGTTACAATGAGGACTTTGTGTTCAGCCAAGAAACAGAAATTAGCCGTGCGTTGAACGGTGTTTATGCTTCTATCTTGGTAGGTGATCTTTATGGCAGTGCCTATCAGAAAACTTTTAATTTGAACAGTGATGTTGATATGCAGATGTATACAGGTAATGTAGCAACCCATAATAGCTATGCACGTTTTGATTGTGACGATCAAGGTGGCGAAATTGATAAATATTGGAGAGCTTCTTATAAAGCTATTGAAGATGCTAACCGTTTTATCCGGGGTGTAGAAACTGGTCCGCTTTATAATGAAGAGAATACCGCTGTTATGCAGATGTTGGGCGAAGCCAAGTGTCTTCGTGCTATGGTTTATCATGATCTGGTAGTGATGTTCGGGGATATTCCTTTCACTTTCCTGCCAGCCTCACAATTAGGTGATAATTATGTGATTCCTGTAATGAATCGCGAAGAAATCCAAAATAAACTTATTGAAGATTTGCAGGATATTGCTCCTAAGATGTCTTCTACTACAACAACAACAGTAGAACGTGCGTCTAAGGAGTTTGCTTGGGCATTAATTGCACGTATTGCATTGACTGCCGGAGGTTATTCACTTCATCCGGATAAAAATAATGCAAATAGTTATGGTGTGATGAAACGTCCGGAAGATTATCAGAAGTATTATCAAATCGTAAAAGAATATACTAGCTTGGTTATTGCTTCGGGGACACACTCTGTAGGCACTTCTTATCAAGATATTTTTACCAAGGAAAGCAATTTTGAAATTATTGCTAAAGGTGATCCTATTTTTGAGATTCCTTTTGCTAAGGAGTCTACAGGTAATACAGGGTATTCCCAAGGACCTACATCAACCGTTAATGAAGGAAAGACATTGGGTAAGAATGTATGGGGAGAATCTAAAGGTGATATACGTTTGAGTGCTTTTTACCGTTATTCATTCGATGAGAATGATAAGCGTCGAGATTTTATTAATGGACTTTGGTATTATGGTAACAGTGCTAATAATGCTACTCAGGATTCTTGTATGATTCGTGCGGATTATACTGTCCATAATAATAAATGGTCTAAATTATGGGCGAATGCGGGACAGTTTACCAATTTGAGTGCCAGTAATACAGGTATTAACTTCCCTTATATGCGTTATACGGATGTTTTGTTGATGAATGCCGAAGCTGTTAATGAGTTGGAAGGACCTACTGCCACTGCTCAGGAGTCACTTCGTCAAGTCCATGCACGGGCATTCGATGACCAAAGTGTTGTTTCTGCCTATATTGCTCAGGTGGCTTCTTCTAAAGAAACTTTTTTGAAAGCCGTGCTTGATGAACGTAAATGGGAGTTTGCGGGTGAGAATATGCGCTGGAGAGATCTTGTCCGTAATAATCTTTATGGACAGGAAATTGTTTATAGTTTTTTGCGCTATCTTTCTGTAGGAATGTCTAATGCCGGTTCTTCTACTGGCTTCGAAGATGATATAGCTGAACATGATGGTAGTGCTTATTTGGATGATCTTCCCGAATCTATGTATTACCATGTTCTTCCACAAACGGTTGAATGGCGTGTGGATGTAAATCAAGTTTATGGCTATCCTTATCCCAATAAGATATTGGATATGCTCTATATTTATAATCCTTACAAATCAGCTAATCAACCAGCGACAGCTTTGGTAGCTGTTGATGGAGCAACTTGGAAGATGGCGGAATTTTATCAGTGGAGCAATGATTCGGAGCCTACTAACCAATGTAAATATTCATTCTATGGATATATTCGTCATACAGAACAAGGAATGATTGTGTTGGTCAAAGATGGAACAGAATCACCACTGGATGGTAATTCTGTTCCTGAGGTGAATGATTTACCTCCTGTACGTTATATTTTACCTTATCCTAATGCGGCTATCCAACGCTCAGCAGGTGTATACAAGAACTATTATGGCTATAAATAATTTATAAAAGGACAGAATGATGAAAAAAATATTTTTATATGCATTAATGTTATTTTCAGGTTTCTCATGTATTTCGTGTTCTGATGATGAGAAAGGAATGGCAAATATAGATAGAGAATGGATGACTATGTTCATTTGTGATAATAATAGAGGAAAAGGGGATGACTATGCTTATAATTGTAAAGCAGAGGGACCGAATGGCAATGATATTCATCTTTATTGGTATGGAGTGAATAACTGTGCGGGCTACCAGATTCGTCAGGCACTACAGCCAAATGTTTCGGGTGGTGCAGATGCTTGGGGTACATCTGCCGAAAACGGTCTTTTGTTACTAGATACCATTGTAGGACCGGAGGTCCTTGATTTAGTTATTAAAGATCAACAGTATTCCACTGATTATCGTTTTGCTATTCGCGTGTTATCAACAAAAGATGATAATGTGACTGATTTTTCACATGCATCCAAATGGTATGGACATGGTGATGGCAGACAGTGGGCAGAATGGATGGGCATTACCACTTCTGATCGATATGCAACTCCATTCTGTGTCTATGTAGATGCTTCTAAGACTACACAGACTACTATGCGTGTGATGTTGAATCGTGCTTTCAAAACTGTAACAGAAGGGGTATCAGACGATGATAAGGCTATTTATCGTGAAAAATTTCAGCTTGATGCTAACGATAATTTTGTTTATCAGTGGTTGGAAGTAGATCCGTCTCCTAATAATCCTGAATCAACAGTGAATGAAAAATGGAGAAAATATAAATTAACCGATGAGGATTTTGAAAAGGAATATGTAGATATTGACGGACTTCAGAAAAACTCTGTTTATGTGATTAATGTTCGCAACGAGAATGTGAAGGTAAAATGGGATGCATATTACAATACTTGTTCTGCCCGCTCAGACGGAGAACCGGGAGAGCCTATTTTAGTAACTCATGACTTAAGTGCTCCAAGTCGTGACCGGTTTGATTCAGATGAAGCTTATCAAAATGCTTTGATACAGCACGAGGCTGCTCTGAAATACAATGCAATGCGTATTGATTTCCTTTTAACAGACTTCATTTCCGATGTAAATTTAGCCGAAGGACAGACTTATTATTTGGAAGGTGGAAAGACTTATTGTATGTTTGATAATTTAACTACCTGCAAAGGTTTTGTTCTTCGTACTCGTCCTGAGGATGTAGCAGCAGGTAAACGTGCTAAAGTATTGTTAGGTGGTATGCATATGACAGGTACTAATGTTAATTCTATGAATTTGATGTTCGGGCGCCAGCCACAAGCTGGAGAAGGAGGAGAAATTTATATGAAGATGCTCGAATTTTATGATATTGATTTCGATTGTCCAATGGCTCTTACTTATGGTGATAATGTTGCCGGTTTGGGTTCGGCTACAGGTAATTATTTCATTAATATGTTTTCTAATGGTATGGCTGTACATTTGGAAAGTTTTGTGGTGAAAAATTGTACTTTCAAGCGTCTGGTACGTGGGTTCATTCGTGAGCAGGGGCCTAATTACAAAATTTGGGATCATGTCTTGATAGAGGATAACCAGTTCTTTGACTGTGGCTATTATAGTAATGGTGCCGGAGGTTATCCATGGATTGCCGGTTCCGGGAATAATGCGAATTCTAATTTATATAAGGACTTTGTGGTTCGTGGAAACACTTTCTATGATTGTCCGTTCCCTTCATTTTTCAGTGAAACCAAGCAGAGTGCATGGAAGGGAGGGGCATGGAATATAACGTTTGAAAACAATACTTTGGTTAACTGGAACACTCGTGCGGCAGGAAATATTTTCAATATGCGTAATATTCCAGATGGAAGTACTTATACGGTGAAAAATAACCTGATTGTTTTGACCAAGCAGGACGGTGATGTCCGAAAGATGACTATGGCAGGAGCTGATATCCGTAAGACAATGACTATGGCAGACGGTACAGCCGGACATGTGACATTGAATTTTGACAATAATTATTCTACAAATACTTTTTTATCCAACGGACAAATTTTTAGCAATAATCCATGGACTGCGACTAAAAATAATTTTGGCACCTTGGTCAACAATGGTTCTGCTACTTTAAATGGAACATTGGAAGTTTTTGTTGATGATATTTCTCCATTAGAACTGATGGTAAGTCCAAATCCACCACATAAGGCTACTGCTGATAACGATCAATATATGCATCGTGCAGATGCACTTGATGGTACGGCTGGAGAGCATGGTGTAAACTTGTATTACAATCAGACAGGTAAAGTTATGGAGTCAAAAATTTATCAGTTGAACATTGGTGCGGCTAAATGGCGTAATGGTTCTGCTAGATAGTAGAATGGGGTTTGATAAGTTTTATAGTTATTATAATGTGAATGTCTTCTGAGAATCTTTGGATTTTGAAAGACAGATATTTGATAGAAAAGCCGATCTGTGATAGATAGGCTTTTTTATGTATAGGTAAAGGGGCAGAGTATCAAAAATTGTATAGGTTTGATGATGTCTGTGCAAAATCTGCCTGAAAAAGACCAAATATTCTCTGTATTCAGATTGGAAAACGCATAATTTTGTTTGCTGGTTTTTATCAAAACATATAGGAATAATGAAAAATACATTCAAAAAAGTGTTTATTGGCTTTATGGCTTTTGCCATGGCAACCGGCTCCTTTGCGCAGCAAAGAGCTCATAAAAAGGATAATGAGTCGTATCCTAAGGAATGGAAACAAATAGCACGTATGGAGCAGGATTCTTTCTTTCTGACAGATGAAGCTCGGCGGATTGCTGAAAATGTATTGGCTTTTCAACGCTGTACGGGCGGTTGGCCGAAGAATATAGATATGGCCCGCCGCATGAATGATAAAGAGCTGGCTAAAGTGATAAAGGATAAATCACGTCGTGATGATTCTACGATAGATAATAATGCCACAACTGCCCAGATGATTTTTTTAGCCCGTCTTTATAGGCAGACTAAGGATATACGTTATCGGGATGCTTTCCTCCAGGGAGTGGAATATTTGCTGAGTGGTCAATACGAAAACGGAGGATGGCCGCAATTCTGGCCCGGTCCGCGTGGTTATCAGGTACATATTACTTTTAATGACGATGCCATTGTCAATACATTGAATATGATACGTGATATGATGAATCACAAAGCGCCTTATGAGGATGATTTGATAGACAAGACTTTGTGTGTACGTTTGGGAAAAGCCTTTAATAAAGGAATAGAGTGTATACTGGCTACACAAATTATAAAGGATGGAGAACCTTCTGTGTGGTGTCAGCAGAATGATAGGGAAACATTGAAGCCTGCACCGGCACGTGCATATGAGTTGCCGTCTTATTGTTCGGCGGAGAGTGCCGGAATTGTGCGTCTGCTCATGGAATTACCTGCACCCGACGCACGTGTGAAGCGGGCGGTTCACGGAGCCATGAAATGGTTTGACAGGTATAAACTTACCGGTTTGAAATGCGAGCGTATCGTGCTGGCAAATGGTGAGCGGGATACTCGTCTTGTGGAAGATCCTCAAGCCAAGCCTATTTGGGCGCGTTATTATGATTTGAAATATTGTGAACCGTATGTATGTGACCGTGATGGGCTGCCACGTCGCCATTTGGAAGAAATAGGAACAGAACGTCGTAACGGATATAGTTGGTACAATAGCAGACCGGCTGAGCTTTTTGCCATATACAATGCATGGGCGGACAAATATGATCCGAAGCATAAAGTGGCAATCAGTCTGGCAACCAAAGGAGCGAATGAAAACGGGCTTATTGAAATGTATCGTCGTCCCATGGCAGAGCGTACGGCTTTTGATGTGGTGGTAAAGCCGGGAGAGAGTATTCAGGCAGCTATTGAAAAGGCTCCGGAAATTCCGACAGTACCTTTTAAAATCTTATTGTTGAACGGAACGTATCATCAAAAAGTGATTATTGACAGGCCTAATATTGTTTTGGTGGGGGAAAACCGTGACAGTACGCGGATTGTCTTGGCTGAAACAGCCCAGACACGTGCCATCACGGAATATCATGGACGTCCGGTAGGCAATGGTGTCATTGTGTTGCAGGAAGGTGCGGATGATTGTGTTATTAGCGGACTGACTGTTTACAACAATTACGGAACTGCCGTTGAAAATACGACCATCCATCAGATGGCGATTTTTGGACGTGCCACTCGTACCATCATCATCAACAGTAATGTATGGGCCGATGGAAACGATGCCCTTTCCTTGTGGGCGCCCGGAAGCAATGGTATGTATTATCATGCCGATCTCTATCTTCGTTGTCCGGGTGTGGATTTTCTTTGTCCTCGCGGATGGTGCTATGCCACACGCTGCCATTTTTATGGTGATAGCCGTGCCATGATTTGGCATGACGGACGAGGTGACAAGAACAAGAAACTGGTTATTACCAATTCTTCATTTGATGCTAAGACACCGACACTTTTAGGACGCTATCATCATGATTCCCAGTTTTATCTCATCAAATGTAAAATGTCGAAGAATGTGCTTGACGGGAATATTCATTATGCTTATTCGGATAAAGTGCTTGATCCCTGTCCGTGGGGGCTACGTACCTATTATTATGGTTGTACCCGTGAAGGAGGGCATAGTGGCTGGTTAAACGATAATTTAAAGGAGGCGGAGAATGCTCCGGAGTTTCATGGCGTTACCGCCAAGTGGACATTCAATGGCAAATGGGACCCCGAACAACGTATCAGAGATCTTTGGAATGTGTTGGCCTACTAATTTAACAGTTTGTAATATGAAAATGCCCCCTGTTTTATGCTGTATTGTTTTTTTGTTTGTGTCAATGTTATCTGCTGTTGCCCGACAGCAGGAGAAGCCCCGGGTTATTGTCACTACGGATGGTGAGATTGACGATCAAAGTTCTATGATTCGTTTTCTTATGTATTCTTCTGATTATGATGTCGCAGGCATTGTTCAAGTCAATGGGGTACAGAAAGACGGACATAGTAAAGATAAATGGATCGAATCACAAATTGCCAAATATGCGGAATGTCTGCCTAATTTGAGGAAACATAATCCCGATTATCCCGATGCTGAATATTTGCTAAGTGTCTTGGCGGTTGGTAATGAGAACAGAGAGGACTTGCATAAATTGCCTCCTTTACTGTCTGATAGCGAGGGGGCACAGCTCATCATAAGGACATTGCTTGATTCTGATCCGAGGCCTGTTCATATTTTAGCATGGGGTGGAGCCAACACCCAGGCCAATGCCTTATGGCAGATCAAGCAGAAATATTCTGCTGCAGAATGGGCAAAAGCGGTATCAAAAGCCAGATTATATTGTATTTGGTATCAGGACGGCGGTGGAAAATGGATAGAACAGAATCTTCCTGAAATCATTATTTATGAATCGGGCGCACCGGATCATGATGGAGATATGTATGGGATTACATGAGTGTGGATTATTATTTTAAGAACAGACTTAGTAAAAATTCAAAAGAGTTGCAACAGATCATGGATAAACCTTGGTTGGCTGACCATATTAAGAATGGGCACGGACCACTGTGTGCCGCCTATCCTCAGGAATATACCAGTGAGGGGGATACTCCTTCTTTTATGCCTCTTATACGTAATGGACTTGAACAGCATACAGACTATACATTAGGAGGATGGGGAGGACGCCCGGAGTATAAAAATGGCAATCACATGCAAGATGGGAATGATTTGAAAAACGGTGTGCCGGATTCGCATTATACTTTCCAGCGTTGGTTGCCTGCTATACAAAATGACTGGGCGGCTCGTGCCGACTGGTGCGTGGCTGATGAATATTCAAAGGCAAATCATCAACCTGTTGCCCGGATATTGGGAGAAAGTGTACGCACAGTCCGGCCGGGAGAAAAAATAATACTGGATGCCTCTCCTTCATTTGACCCTGATAAAAATTCATTGTCTTACCAATGGTGGCAATATCGGGAAGCAGGCAGTGTGCAAACAAAGGTGGCTATAAAGCACGTCGATGAGAAGAGGACGGAGATAATTGTACCGGATAATCCGGGCAAACAGTTACATTTGATACTTGAACTTACAGATAATGGAACGCCTAATCTAAAGTCTTATAAAAGAGTGATTCTGAATGTGAATTGACTTCCTGTATGAATTTTCATCCGTACTGTCATGTTGTTTTGAACAGGCCTACACTTCTTCCATCCGCTCCAGCTCCCATCCCCGGAACTGTATGATAATACAGTGCA
>ULKS01002172.1_pt1 | contig 12041 bp, 9 predicted proteins | sample 1951211 | NCBI WGS metagenome assembly ULKS01 (sample SAMEA4835506, study PRJEB28245) | human gut metagenome | biome: gut microbiome; material: fecal sample | place: Denmark | collected 2008 | reverse complement strand
AAATGTGTCTACCTATGTCAGTATAAGACATATGCCACTCATCTCACCATGGCAATCCCTCCATTCCCCACGACATTTCCACAGAGTCGTTGTTTTCCCCATCAAGGCAAGTGGTTTTCCCGAGCGAAACAAGTGGAATCAGGCCTTGGAAAACAGGCGATGGAAAAGAAAGCGCTTTCACAATCCCACGAAGGCGCTTTCGCAGACCCATGAAAGCACTATCTAGATCTAGCATCATATAAGATGATGATAGGCATCATTAACGATGATGCTCCATCAAGGTGGCGGGAAGGCGGGCGTATGCACGGGGGAGGCCGATGTATCCTTGGATACTTGCCGATGTATCCTTGGGTACTTGCGCAGGTATCCAATAAGTCTTTTGGCATTCATCAATCTCGACGTGACAGGATGGTTTGTTCCCCATCGAGAATCCGCTGACCCTTTTCAGGCTTTCTTTCGGTGCCGCGTCCAGGAACTATGTCCCCGTCATTTTCTACTGACCCAAAGCCTTGCTTGACAGGGATATGCTCAAACAGTTACGCAAATCGGGATTATCGCCCACTCTCATTCGGCCATAATTCGTAGTCCATAGCCTTGTTGCCATCGGGCATTATCGTATCTTGTCCCGTTGTGTCGGCAGAACGCAGCTGGGCTCCATGCGTCAAGGCAACGGCTATGTAGGTGCCAAGAGCGAGTATGATAGCCACGAGCAAAATGATGACGATACGTGACGCATAGCTTTGCTTGCCATAAGCGAAGATATCGGAAACGGAAGACGGACGGTCGGCAGGGTTACGCCTGGTACAGGCCGAGGCTATTGCCCACAAACGTTTGTCACCCGTAACGCGGGCCATGTCCTTGATTACCATGCCGAGCGAATAGATGTCTGAACGCACGTCGGCCTTGGCTCCTGGCATCAGCTGCTCGGGAGCGATGTATCCCGAGGTGCCAGCCGGCAGTTTCAAGATGTTGAAATTATCACTGTCAGCAAGTCCGAAGTCTATTAATTTCACATTATGTCCGTTATGGGTTATCATGATGTTGGCCGGCTTCAGGTCGCGATGGGTTATCTGCTTGCCATGTATGTAGTCGAGGGCGGCAACCAGTTGCTTGACTATCTTGTAGGCCATTGAGGCATCAAGTTGTCCTGACACCAGGGCATCAGCCAAGGTTTCGCCGTCCACATATTCCATGATGATGGCCGCTCCAAGCCCCTCGACCTCTTCCATGCCTATCGTGCGGCATATATTGGGATGGTCGATCCGCAGCCCGATTTCGAACTCCTTTGAGAGAGCCTGACGGTAAACCGGCGTGTAGAGGAAGTCGGGCTTGAGGCATTTCAGGATATACCGCTTGCCATATCTCGCGGCGCTGAAGAGTCTCGTGTGTCCGCTCTCCGACACATAGCATTCGCGCAGGTCGGTGAATCCACGCTCCACGGGTATTGCCCCAGCGGTATCAATCTCGTTGGCAAGGTCATCGGTATAACCTGATGAATACGGTTTGTTTTCTGTCATGGTATGTAAGGAATAGGGAAATTGGCTTATTTCCTATTAATGATGGTCAGGCCACCGTTGCGTCCCGCGACGAATGGCGGGGTGCGTTCGCCATTCCTCTGGATAAACGGCAAATAGAGGGGCTGCCCCTTGATGAAGCATCCCGTGATAAACTCGTCCCCCGCATGCATCTTGCTGTTCATGGACTCAATGACCCTATAGCGGCTGTCTCCAAGATAGCTGAGAATTACCAGTCGGTTAGGACTCCAACCCACCTCCACGATATCCCCGACACCCAGTTCATGGCTTATCAGCTGGTTGGCACTGAAAAACGAAGAGTTGTATCGCGAACTCGTCTTCAGCCATGTCACGAAAGCCGCGAAGTCTTCGTGACCTATACAACGAGCCAGGATGTCAAGCGTATACTTGCGCGGCTTGTGCTTGTCGCTGACGTACCCCCACATGCGCTTCAAGGTTGATGCGGATACATGCGCCCCCGCATGGCGACCTACATATAATGAATACTCCTCGAAATCGGTCGTAGTGCTTAACGCCTTTCCGTAATGTTGCTCTACGAGGTTCTTGAGTTCTTCTATCTCTGCTGAATTCATACTGTTCGCGTTTCTTTTATGGTTATGAGGTTATGCGGTTAGAACCCGACGATGTTCTTGAATTGTCCCCATTCGGAATCTTGCTTATACATGGCAAGACGGTTTGACGGTACGTGCAACACGCAAGTGGAGAATATCTCGTCGGAAGAACGACCGAAAGCGTCAGGGCGACATACAGGTGGATAACTGGCCGACAGATATAGGTGAAGTAGTGGGCAACCGTCGAATGCGTAGTCAGAAACCAACTCCGTATCCGTGCCCAAGTAGACTGTTGACAACCGCCGGCAGTCCTGGAACACGCCAACAGGAATTTGCCGCAACTTGTCGGGCATGTGTATCTCCTCCAACTCACAGCCGTAGAAAGCCGAATGCCCTATGTCCGTAAGCTCGTCAGGCAGGGTGAGGCTCGTGATTTTACAGCCGGTAAAAGCGTAGTCATCAATAGACATGACAGTGATGGGCAGGGTGTAGTCCCCCTCCTTGCCCATGGGGAACCAGACAAGGGCGGTGGCATCGGCATTGAAGAGTGCGCCTCCGTCACTCCGGTAATGGCTGTTGGCGGGAGAGACTTGGATTTCCGCCAGTGCCGCGCATCCCGATGATGGCGTTATTTCCTCCACCGAGGCGGGAATGGTGAGACTTGTCAGCGAGGCACAGTCACGCAGGGCATCCCTTTCTATAACGGTGACATTGTCGGGCATCACGATGCTTTCAAGTTTTGAGCAGCCCGCGAACATCCCATAACCGATAACGTTGTCCTCGGTATAGCGAGACTCAGCATAGCTGCCTCCGCCAGCGACAATGCTCACGTCAGCCATGTCGATGTGGATGAGTTGGCCTTGTGTGGCGCTGCCATCAGTGTCAATGCCCGCCATGCTCCTAAGACAGGCGAGGTCGTCGCCATTCATCGGGCCGGCAAACGACAGTGACCTATAGGCATAGAGATTATCACCCATGAGCGACCGCAACACGCCAGGTTCGGTCAAGGTCACGGCATTGCCGGTAGTGAACGACAAGGCTTCTCCGACGGTCTCGCCTTCTTTGTTTGAGGCAAACGCTTTCAGCTCGTAAGTGGTGTTCTGCCGCAGTTCGCCAATCCTCACCTTGTAAGTTCCGTCATTGCCGGGCAACGTCGTCACGACTTTATATGTTTCGCCATCCGAGGCGCAAGTGACGTAACATCCGGTTTCGGTGATTTCCTCTCCGCCATCGTCAGTGATGGTGTAGCGGACTATCGCGCTGGCCGGGCCATGGCTCAATATGGTAAGCTCGCCCATCGTCGGTTTATCGTTGGGAATGGTCGTGAATGTCATGGTGCCGCTGTTGATGGTTGTCCTGTCGTTGTAAGCCTGAAGATAGAACGTATATTGCGTACCAGGCGTTAGCCCGGTAATTCTCGACGACACGCTTCCGTTGTCGGCAAAGGCCTCGACCTGCATGGTCGCACCACCATCATCGCCGTAGACGAAACGCAACCCGGGCATGTCCGTGTTGCCTCGTAGGGCAACCGTACCCCGCAACGTAGCTTCCGTGCGGGTGATGTCAGTCGCCCCAGATACCGAGAGACGCGGTTCCAGATTGACAGGAACATTGTCTTCTCCGCATGCCGCGAAGGCAATCATCGCGATAAGGAATATAAGCGTATGTTTCATTAGAACTTTTTTCGTCGAATAAATATTGGCTTTGCGCATGGTCGCGGCCTCATCAGAGTTTGATGCCCACACCCACGCAGCCCTGCCATTGTTGCCCGGCAATGGTCAAGACAGAGGCGGAGATGTTGATTCTGCCGAACGTGGCCATCAGTCCGAGTTCCCCGGCCACTCCCTTGTGGGTTAGGCCGTCGTTGAGCGCGCTGCCTCCACCTTCGCTTTCCGCCAACTGCCATGCCGTGGCGGCGCGGCCATAGCCTATGCCTTCAAAGACGCTCAACACGCTGCACAGCCTGTGTATGGCTCCAGCCGTAGCCGTCCAGTTTGAGTGCCGTGTTTCTCCCGTGTAGTAGGGCATCGTGCCGCTATCGTCAATATAACCTTCTTCATCGCATGTAAAGCGGGTATTCCCAATAGAGCGGAAGTCACTGGATACGTGGACGAACATGCCGTGTCGGCGCATGGCGGCGAGCATGACGCCCCATGAGGGCCCGTTTTGATGCATGGATAGGGTGAACAGGGCGTGGAATGTCATCGGGAGCCGCGGCCGTTTCCGTTTCACGGCAACCGTGTCTACGATGGTCTTGGTCAGTATCACCGTGTCGTGTTCGTAGGCCATTGGGATTCGCGGCTCACTTATCGTCATCTCGTAGGCGACGTGGCTCTCCAACGCCAAGGGCAACCTATAGTTTCTCAACACGCCCCATCGCGGGTGCTTGATGGTTATCCGTCTTGTCCCTTTGGGCAGGTAAAGCCATATTTCGCCCACTTCGTCCTTGCGCTTGACGATTCCGAGCGGCGAGGAAAAGGCGAAGTCTTGCCGCGCGACAACCTTCAACAAGGCACAGGCCTCGTTGTTAAGATCCCTCACAGGCGTGATGAAGGCACTCACGTCGTTGGATAATACCCTAAAGCCCGTGACCTTGAACTTCACGGCGGACGTGTCCGTGACTTCCGCCTCTCGGTTACCGATATGGCCGAGACTGTCTTGCCGGTAGGCGCAGGCATTCGCCCCGACCATGAAGAGCAAGAGCAGCAGCATGAGCTTATGCCTCAAGTGGATATGTAAACGGTTGTTTTTCATCATTCCAGGTTAAAATAGCCAATGTCTATCACGTCATCATCGGAGGATATGCTTTTGGCGGGTTGCCACGTCCTTACGTGTATGCGCGGCATAGATTCGTCACGGAAGTCCCATAACAGGAATAGCCAACCATCGTCCGCGTATCTGTCACTCTTGTATTCCTGCCGAAGGCTTACCCCGTAGATGCCGTCTTTGGTGGGATGGCGCATGATCTTGAAATCGGAGAACCTCACGTCGATTTTCTTGTTGGTGGCGAAAGCCTTCGAGAGACGCTCCAGGTATTCTTTCTTCGTACGGATGTTGTAAGTCACTTGCTGTCTTGACATGTATTTGTCTTCCACGTCCGGCATGGTTTTCACGACATTGCCGACGATAATCAACGCATTGTCGCTGAACAGTTGCCTCAGGAAGTCGATGTCTTTCGTTGTATAGGCCATGCGGAAATGCTCGCAATAATTAAGTATCACGCGGCGTCTTTCCGCGTCGTCCACTCCAAGCTTGCCCGACAATATCTTGCTTGCCTCCTTGAAAAACGGGTTGCCGGCTACGATCTGCCTCAATTGCCTATCGGTCAGTCCATACCTTTCCGGCTGAACGTTCCCAGCGCTTGAAGATACCCGCAGGTTAGAGGCCGGTTGGCCTCCGCCATTGTCGGGAGACAATATGACACGTCCTTTATCGACATCCTTGCTTGGCGACAGGCCGCCGTCACGCGTGAAAGTCACTATGCCGTCACGGTCTATGTAGCCCTCTCGTCCGGTGTTGTTCTCACGGAAACGCAGTTGCCCGTTCCTGAACCTTACGTCAAGAACGCAATTCCTGACCGGGATGTTGAACAACTTCTTGCCATGGCCGTCCTCGACGATATAGGCAGTATTGCCGTGCTTGTCAACCATCCCGACCAGTTCCCGCCCTTCATACAGACCGAACTTTATGTTCCTGTCGCTTTCAGGCGTAACGGGAGTTGGCCGCGACCATAAGGCCGCGGCCATCACTCCGAGTATGATTGCCAGTGCGGACAGCGCATATATCGCCGTTTTCATGTCATTGCCAGTCTTGTATCTCTCCTCCTATATCTATCTTCACTTGGTCTGGGTTGTCAGAGATGACGAAGTTCACGAGATGCTCCGTGCCAGGCTTGAACTGGAACGTGCTTTCGTATACATACGAGACTCCCTTCATGACCACCTCTACCAGCGGCATGCGGTTTTCCACGCGTTGCGGCACCACTATCGCCGAGAACAGATAGTCGCCGTCTTGCTTGGCCTCGATGGTGGCGCGCGTTCCCTTCACGTAACGTGTGGCTACACCTGCCTCCAGGTCTATGGTGGCCGTGGGCACGGTGTTATGCACATAGACTTCCGCATCGGTGGGCATGTCGCCCTCAAAGTCCTCACCCTTGATAAGGCGTATAGTGACCTTGCTCATGATATGGCTGAACGTCAAGGGAATGGGAGAGTTTGACGCGCTGACTCCCCTGGTGCTTGCGTAAAGGAAGTCGCTTGCCTCATATCCGTCAAGTCCATCTATCTCGCTTGGCGATCCTTGATCAGTGCTTACGCTGAAAGGCTGGTCCTCTATCGACGTCACGGGCGACAGGTAAGGATAGTAAGCGTAGGCGTTGAACGTGCCTTCATCCCAGTAAAGGGTACGCCCCGCTGTCCAGTTACCGTTGTCGCAAGTCAGCACCTCGTTGTTGACGAGATTGCCGCCTATTTCCAAAGGAGCGTCGGCACTGCCTACAAACAGGCCTATCTTGTCGCCATTCTCAAAGTCCGTATCGGTCACCCTGGTCTTTTGCGCCGGATGTGTGACCGCAAACGTCATCGGCGTTGACTTCGCATCGATGGGTCCCGCCGTCTCTTGCTCTTGCGAACAAGCCGACAACCCCATTATTGTTAACGCATAAACCGCGTAGGTTATTATATGCTTTTTCATCTTTTTCTTTCTTTATATATAAGGTATAGTTGGAAATCTCCAGATGGGCAAGCCGGGTGTTCCGCGGACCGGAGAGGCCGGACATGCCCGGCTTGTCCTTATAGAGAGTATCTATGTATGGGTCATCATTTGCGCTTACGGCTTTTGCCTTTCAGCGGACTGCCCTTGTGGATTACCGGCGGCATCTGGTAGTTGGCTACCGTGCGTCCGCTCACGTCAACGCTTCTTGTTACCGCACCGGCATCGCACTTGTCATTGGCCACGAAGTCCTCAAACGAGTAGGTCGCACCGGCGTAACGCTTGATGCGCTTCACGATGCTCTCGCGGCTGATGGTGCTGTAATACGGGATATCGTTGTTCATGCACGAGTTTTGCTCCGAACGGAAGACACCGCGATTGTGCATGAAACCGCCTTCATAGATGTCCACTATATCACTATAACGGCTATCGAAGATGAGATGGCTCCATGGCACCTCATGCATCTTGCCCGTAAGCGAGAGGTTGTCGTACCAGCCCAGGCCCTTCGCCCAGTTAAACTCAAGGACGTGGCCGCAGCACGTGCACAGGCAGAAGTCAATAAACTCGTTGTGATAGATGTACTCATCGCCCAGTTTGCCGAAGCCGTGGCCGCCAGCCTCATGCTGGATGACACCGCGGGAGTCAAGTGGATAACCATAGGTACTCTGCGGACAGAAAGCGATGGCCGAGCCATCTTCCCACATCTGGCAGATGCCACCATAGTCAGTGCTGTTGGGCACGATGATGATGAGCGTCTGATTCAAGTTGCTTTCTGTTACGGTCGGAGCGTTCAACGCATAATTGAAAATCTCATCATAATCGGCACGCAGGCCTACCCCACCCGTATAGGTCGTGTTGAAGCGGTTGTAGCGGATGGTGTTCACCGTACCGACACCCGTCTCGGTAGACACGGGGAAGGCCGTGTAAACATTGAAGTAGTCACGATAGGTGGTGTAAGGCTCAATGCCGAAGAAATATTCCACCTCCTGCTTGATGTTTGTCAGGTAGTCACCATCGGAGATGTTCTTGGCGTCGTAACCATCGCCGAGTATCACGATATTGATGCCGCCGTTGTTACCACGGGTAGCCTTTTGCAGCGTCAACCACTCGTCCTCGCCATATTCGTAATCATACTGAGTCACGGTACATTCGTGCGTATACTCCTCGTTTTTCAGCTTGAATACGATTTTCCCTTCTCGGTCACCCGAGCCTTTAGGCATCGACTTGATGGTCAGCGTCACCTCGGTCTTGTCGCCGCCGCTGGTTTGTGACAAGTCACACCAGTCGGGCTTGCTTTGCACTTCCCATTCACCCTCGGCATCCACCACCAAGGTCTGCTTGTGTTCCGTATTCAAGGCGCAGGCAACAGACGGACGGCATACCAGCTCGTGGTGAGCAGCTATGCGCTTAAACTCGTTCCAGCCAGATGCGGCTTGATACTGCTGTATGGCAGGTTCTGGAACTTCAAGCGTAAAATTGTCCTTTGCGACACCGTTGAATGCTCCGCTCAGCACATTTGCAGGCAAGGTTCCCTTGCAGACGATGCTGCCAATACCGAAACAGTTATTGAAAGCATTGCTTCTTATGCTCTCAATGCTCTCAGAAAAGACCAGTCCCTCAATGCTCCGGCACTCATTGAAAGCCCCCGCACCTATTGTTTGGAGACCATCCGGGAACTCAACAACTCCCATAAGCCGCCAGTTTCCGGCAAAAGTGTTGTCACCGATCGAAGCGATGCCTGTCGGAAGCTTGAGCACTCCGGAAAAGTCACAGCCATTGAATACATTGTCGCTCAACGTCACCAAATTTTTCGGAAGAGATAGCTCGCCTTTGAAATGCGTATTTTGGAATGCATTATTTCCTATGGCAGTAATGCCATTGTGCAGGGTAAGCGTTCCGTCAAAACCACAGTCTTTGAATGTGTTCTCGAAAATATTGGTTATTCCTTGTGGTATTTCAAGACTTCCAGTTAAACTGTTGCAACCATCAAAGGCACCTCTTTGGAGGGTTGTCAATTTTTCAGGAAGGCGTAAATCGCCATAAAGATACTTGCAAGACATAAAGGCAGTTTCGCCAATATAGTAAACGTTATTAGGCAATGTCAGTTCGCAGGTAAATCCACATGACTCAAATGCACCTCCGTACCAATATTTTTCCCATCCATTGCCAATCCGTTCCAACGTGGTTGGCAACGAGAGCGTACCTGTCATCGAGTTACAGTTGGCAAACGCTCCAGCCATTACATCAGTCACTCCCTCGGGAATTACCAAAGAGCCGGTGAGGTTTTTGCAATTCTCAAATGCGCCAACATTTATTATTTTAAGTCTATCAGGCAAAACAAGCCGTAATAAGGAAGTCTTTCTGGAAAATGCCCCCTCTGGAATCTCATCCTCAGGATAAGTACGAGGCTGACAAGCACCACTTCCGAAATGAAGCATTATATCTGTTTTTGCGATTTTCACTTCTTTTAGGTTGAGTGATTGTAGCATAGTCATAGAATCACGCATGAAGTAAAAGTCAACACCGTTTATCTCTCCCGTTATCTTCAAGTTCTTCACCTGCGTGTAGTCCTTGTTGGCCGCCATGATTGAGTCTTTCAGGTGGCCTGCGGTGGAATTGATGATGACGTAGGTGCGGGCATTCGCGTCATGGCTTACGAGGTCGTTCTCCCATGGCGTAATGCTCTCGCTGATGAGCGTCAGGGTATATTGACCGGTGTCGGCTTTCTTGTCGACGCGGATAGAGAAATTGTTCATCTTTCCGGCCACGTAGGTGAACGCTTCTTCCTTGGTAAACTTGTAGGGAATGCCGCCAATGGTGATGCTAAACAGCGTGGTGCCGCCCTGTACGGTCTGTGGCACTACTATCGCGCGCCATTCGTCACCGTTCTTCGACGGTATCGTGGCCGTGCGTTCTATTCCTCCTGTCGGCGTAACGGTGCCGTCAGCCAGGTTGATGGCCGCTTCCCGCACAAGGTTGGCCACGAGGACAGTCTTCTCTGTCTTTGCCCACTCCCCTTCCGCGAAGCCAGAACCCTCAACAAGAGTTACGCGGGCGTTGGCCATGCGGTGTTGCATAGGCAGGCGGATGACACTTGATGTCGGAGCCACGTTGGCCACCTTGCCCCACAAAAAGTCGCTGGCTTCATAGCCGCCCATGGAGCCGTCTTCCGATGCGGTGCTCTGGTCGCGTTCCACGGTAAACTGGTAGGCCTCTATGCTTTCGGGCGAACCGTAAGGATAGTAGCCATACACGTCGATGGGCGTATGCTTGTCTTTCCAGTAGAGGTCGTAAGCCGAGCTCCATTTGTAAGCGCCCTCGTCGAAAGTGTGGCGCACGTTGTCGCCACGATTGCCACTCAACTGCAACGTGCCCGGCGTATTGCCGTCGTAGTCCACAATGTAGACACCGATGACATCACCATCGCAAAAGCCATTGTCATTGACCCTTGTCACGGCCAGTTGGTCGATTTCTCCAGACAGATTGATGCGGTTGGAGTCGTTAGGGGCTCCACCGTTGTTGAACATATCGTCAGAGCAGCCCGCCAGCAATGACGCGCCCGCGAGCATATATATAAATAATGTATATCGGTTGAGTTTCATGTTTCTCATCTTTAGTTGACTATTAATGAATGACGAAGTGACTAGGAGATTCTCTCAGTTATCATTCTGCCGTGCCGCCATAGTCCGTGCCGTCGTCATCCCAATCGCCGATGGTCACGTTCACACCTTCGCTCGTCTTGCTTAACACCACGGTGCAGTTATAGCGCTTGCCGCTCTCGAAGGTAAGTCCGCGCACAAGGTTATACTCCCTGCCATCCACCGTTACGGTGAGCAAGTTGCCCTCGGCCACGGTCTGCGGCACTATCAACGCTTTGTAAGCGTCACCTGCCTTCAGCGGCGTTACCGAGGAGATATCGCCCACGGCTGTCACCGTTGCCGCGGCCAGGTTGATGGTGGCGTTGGTCTTCACGCCGTTTACGCGCACGCTGACTTCTGCCGCCGCCAGGGTCTCTTCCGTGAAGCCGTTGCCCGGCACAAGCGTTATCAGCAGCTGGCTCATGGCGTGGTGTGCGTTGATCATCACAGCGGCCTCGGTAGGGGCAACGTTTGTCCGCGAGCCTATGATTACGTCACCAGCCTTGTAAGCCGCCTCCGCGCTCTGGTCGGCGTTTACGCTGAAAGGCATGGCAGCCACGTCTGCCACGGTAGCCGTATAGGGATAGTATATGTAAAAATCCGCGTTGGTCTTGTCGTCTAGCCAGTAGATGGGTGCGTCCGGAGTCCACGTAGCGTTATAGGTGAAGCGCATGTTGTCCACGTGGTTGCCCGTGGTTTTCAGTGCCTGTGCCGTTCCATCGGCATTGCGATTTACCACAAACAAGCCAATTTGGTCTCCGACTTCAAAGGCAAGGTCGGTTACGCGCGTGTTTTCACGGTCATTCACTGTCATGCCGATGTTTATCGGCTGTCGTTTGTCTCCTGTTGGTGGGTTGGGTACGCCCGGAGAGTCGCCCGCTCCGTCACCACCTGACGAGCACGCACACAGCGCGAGGGTCGCCAACAACAGCATTCTCAACTTCTTCATCTTCATTGGTCTTTCGGTTTAAGGTAAATATTCATGGTCTTTATGTCACATCGTGCGGATTTCTTAACGTACATCAACTGATTGCAAAGATATGCAAAAAAATGGAAAACGGCAAGTCCATAATGGTTCATAAACGAAAAGTAGTCTCGAAATCCTGTGAAACTAGTCTCGAAGGGCGATGAAACTAGTTTCGCAGCCCTTCGAGACTAGTTTCGTTTTCCACGGCCTGTACATGGGCCATTTCGAGCTACTGCTTATTGCGCCTATTTCGTAGAGAAACATCGCGGCGGGGAAAATGCTTTTGCGCTTGTGGATTATTGTTTGTGCGTATCCGCTTTTCGTGTCTCGTTCATTGATACTTGCGGGAGGGTTGAATAAGTGCCCATCCTGTTTTCCCGCTCCCTATTGGAATTGAGGTTCGCCTGGATGTCCTTGTTTCGGGTGTATTCAGATGCCTTAAAACATCTTTACTCGCGCAAATTTTTTGCAAAAGTACGGATTCAACCCATACAAATCAAGTCCATAATGGTTCACGCACCCTTTTTTAACACTCTCGGTCGGGCATAAACAGGGGCAAATAAGGATGTTGAATGTTTATGCAAATATACTGCCATTAAATAATATACAACGCATTCTTGCGTCTCTACAAGTTTTCGTC
>ULKS01016714.1_pt1 | contig 12277 bp, 22 predicted proteins | sample 1951211 | NCBI WGS metagenome assembly ULKS01 (sample SAMEA4835506, study PRJEB28245) | human gut metagenome | biome: gut microbiome; material: fecal sample | place: Denmark | collected 2008 | reverse complement strand
CCAAGCATTGCCGGACACCCGAGCATCGCCGTACACCTGAGCATTGCCGGACACCCAAGCATTGCCGGACACCCAAGCATCGCCGGACTGAGAAAGGTTATCTTCTTTTTCCACATACCCACCTAAATCACCCTCATTGGCATATTTGAAGGATTTGGTACACTTGATTTGGAACAGTTTGATTCCAAAGGCATTTATCACGAATTTGTCTGTAAGTTCAAATTTCTTTTCCATTTTTATTTCTATTTTTCGTCTAAAATAAATTGTCATACCACTTTTTTCCTGCGGTTCGTCCACACGGCCGAATACGACATCCCCATCTCACAAGCTTGTTCCTTGACCGTCATGCTGCGGTATTTTAGGGCATGGTATTCTTTGGCTTCCGGATATTTCTGTGTCAGGCCGTAAGCAGATGCCTTCTGGTAGATGGAACTGAGTGAATGCCGGGACAACCAAACGGCAATGTCATGCGTGGGCATGAAGCCGTAGTTCTTTTCCAGGAAGTGGAGTTCGGCAGGCGTCCAATGGTTTTTAGAATTGTGGTTCATATACTTCCTTCAAATATTTTTGTGAAATTGCGTTCTTCGAATATCCAATCGAAATCGGCGGGCATCTTCCGGCGTGCCGTGCGCCCGTTGAGGAAATCGCTGTTCATGGCGTTGCGTATGGCTGAAGCTATCTGGTTGCCGTCATACCGCAGGACCACGTTCTCCAGTTTCCGCATGCGTTCCTGAGTAAGTACTTTCACGGGCTTGATAGAGCTGTGGTAGTAGGCGGTCATGTCGTTGAAGTACTTGAAGGTCATCATGCATTTTTCTTCCACAGTTTTTTCAGGTTCCTCGCACGTGTTTGTTTCTTTGTTTTTTTCTTTATCTATTTCCTTTTCTTTCCTTTCCTTTACTTTACTTTCCTTGTTATCATTTCCGGACGGCTCTGTTATAAGCATGTTACCGTTTTCGGGTAGGTTACTTATAAGTTGGTTGTCTCCTTCTTGCCTACCGGTCTCCTTTTTCCACCTCTTTTCCATGGCTTTGCGCCCGGCTTCGGATTGCCGTTTCGCCTTTTCGTCCTTTATGGCCATTCTCCGTTTGAAACTTTCGGAGTAGAAGTACTTACCGTCTTCGGTAAAGACAAATAACCCGAAATCTTCAACTACGGATTTTATCAGGGAGGCATCCTCACGAAGGTCAAAGGCTATCATATTGTAATCTTTGACACTCATGTAACCCGGCTCTTCCCTCAACCGTTCAAGGATCATGAAATAGACACCGTAACCGGCTGCCTTGTGGCGCATGCGCAGCCGTATCAGCTTGTCGCTGTTCCGTGCGTTGCTGTCATGGCTGAAATAGTTGTTTTCCCTATTGCCCATATCTCTCTGTGTCGTTCAGGTACCGTTCCACTTCGCGGATGAAACCGTCATAGGAACGGCAGACCACGTATTTATACTCATCATTTTTTGTAATGGCCGACTGCTACCAACGTTGGCTGTCATTTTGCCTGCCTTTCATCGTCTTCATTTCGATGAGCAACGCTCCAAAGCAGCGGTTTCTTTTCAGGAGGACGAGGTCGGCCACCCCGGCCACCACTCCTTCGGCTTTCAGCCGTGCGCCGGTCACTGCGTCGCGCCGTCCACCGTTGGGGACAGCGAAAAGCCGCCCCTTCAAATGTGGGTATTTGAGGTTGAACCACCTCACACAGGCCACCTGCAAGCGGTGTTCCTCGTCGGATGGGGGCCGTAACGCCCCGTTTGTTCGCCGTGCGGATGGCTTGTTGGCTGCGGCCAACAGTTCGTCAAGCGTCATCTTTTTCATGGCCGTGTGTTTTATCTATGACCGCATCTTTGAAGCCGGACGAACTGATCGTCACCTTCTGTCCGTCGGGTATGCTGTCGACGAACCTTTTTGCGGCTTTTTGGATTCCGGGGCTTGCGCATATCTTTTTCAAGTCTTCTTCCTTGTCCTTTTGCTCTTCCGTGCTGTAGAGGAAGACATCCATTACCTTTGTCTCCTGCAAGGCTTCGCACTCCCAGTCGGCCATGGAGCCTTTCATGTATTCATTGAGCCGCTTACGTGCATGGTCGATGTCGTTTGCCTGTATGAGGTAGAAGAAAGCCTGTTTCTTCTCCGCCCCGCTTTTTTCGTCAATCGTGATGAAATTGACTTTGGCCTTGTACCACTTGTCGCCGTCGGAAGTTTCCACCAGTTCGGAGTATTTGGTGATTTTCTCGGAAACCACCTCGAACTCACCGCTGATAAAACATTTCATTTCTTCGGTGACGCGCTTTTCTGCTTCTGTGAATGACAGGGCATCCACGATATACAATTCCGTCACTTTCTTCTGCATCCCGTTTTCCAATGTCTTTTCGTAGCGGATGCCACATTCAAAAAATCTCATTTCAATTTGTTTTTAAGTTCCATACTGGGTTTGAATTTCACGGTACGGCGGGACGGGACGATACATTCCTCCCCCGTGGCGACAATACGTGCCTTCTTCTCCTTGGCTTGCCGTACCATAAAGGTGCCGAATCCACGGAGGTACACGTTATTGCCTTTTGCGAAAGCCTGTGAGAGAATGTCCATCATGCTTTCGACAGCCTTTTTGGCTTCGGAGCGTCGCAAGCCTGTTTGCTCCGTGATTTGCTCAATGATTTCTTGTTTCGTCATTTTCTTCATGTTTTGAAAGTTTTTTATTCAGCGTCCTGATTTAAGAATATTGATACCAATTCATTAAAATACATTTCATCAGTAGGTATGTCATCGTCAGCGTTCATTATCTCGGCGGCAATGGACTTCTTGCGATTAATGAGCGAGTAGACGGTCTGGTCTATCGTTCCCCTGCCAAGCAGGTAGTAGCACGTCACATTGTCCTTCTGCCCTATGCGGTGGGCACGGTCTTCGCACTGGCAGCAGTCGGCATAGGTCCAGGCCAATTCGATGAAAGCCACATTGGAGGAGGCCGTGAGCGTCAATCCCACTCCCGCCGCCTTGATGGAGCAGATGATGAGCATCGTGCCGGGATTGTTCTGGAAGGCATCGACGGATGCCTGTTTGTTTGCCGACGTGTCGCGCCCGGTGACTGTAACCGCCTTGGGGAAGAACTTCAGCAGTTGGTCGACAACCTCATGTAGCGAGCAGAAGACAATGAGTTTCTTGCCGTTTTCGAGGAACGTGCGGATGAAATCGACTGCCTGTGCGACCTTGCCCAACGTGGCAAGCTTGCGCAACGTCATGAAGCGCACAAGGGCTTCCATGCGCATCTTGCTGCGTATCTCCCAGTCGGTGCATCCGGTGTACTGGCTTAGGTAGGCGGCAAGGTCGGCTGCGGCAAGGTTGTATTCGGGCATATTACTGATGTCCACATAAAGGTCTACACGTGTCTTGTCGGGGAGCTGCGGCAGCACCTTGGCTTTCTCGCGGCGTATCATGCAGTTGGCATACAACGTGTCGCTTAGAACGGAAAGAGGGATGGCCGGTTCGGCTTTTTTGTCTTTCGGGTCTGTGCAATAGTCGGCCATGAACTTGGTGCGTCCGCCGAACTCCTGAAGCCTGCCCATGATGGAGAGCTGCGCCACCAAGTCTTCCGGGCGGTTGACGACCGGCGTTCCGGAGAGGAGGATTATCCATTCCTTACCCGTTGTGATTCCCTTTGTGAAGATGGTCTGCTGCGCGGCGGGGGCTTTGACGCGGTGGCTTTCGTCGATGATGATGCTACGGAACATGCGTATGTGGGGGCAGAAGACGACATCCTTCAGGCGGAAGGACTTTCCTCCTTTTATGTCCCACACGAAGAACTTGCGCAGACTCTCGTAGTTGACCACGGCCACATGGTACATCGCCATCTTCAGGAGGTACGGCCATGTGGTGCGCGTGGAGTTGTCGAGGACGAGTGCCTTTTTGTCAGTGAACTTTTCGAACTCGCGCTGCCAGTTTATCTTGAGCGAGGAGGGGCAGATGACAAGGCAGGGGTATGCGTCTGCCGTGTCTACAATACCGATGCTTTGCAGGGTTTTGCCCAAGCCCGGTTCGTCACCAATAATGAGGCGTTTCTTGTCCAAACCGTAGGCGATGCCCTCCCGTTGGTAGGGGTAAGGCTCGACGCGGAGACGGTGTTTCAATCCCGCAGTCATTTCTTTGCCCTCCATCCGTTGAGTTCGTACACGCGGTTCCGGGCATCCTGTTGGGTGTAGAAGACGTGTTCACCGGCCACGGGCGCGGCGGTTCCTCCCGTCCCGTCTTCGTTGTCGTGGCGGCGGTAGATGCGGAATGTGCGTCCGCGGCGCATGTAGAAATATATTCCTGCTCTTTCCATGATTTTCAGTTTATTTGAATTTTTGAACTTCCTCGATCAATTCCTGCCGGTCGGTGCCGGACAGGTACTTGTGGAGCACGAGGTTGACGCAATTTTCGTAGAACGCTTCGAATTCGTGCTCGTCCATCGCGGCGAAGGATATGCTGCGGTACTCTATCTCACGTTCGCCAAGCTCGTTGACTGACGACGTGAAATATCCGAGGTCGCGCTTGAAGCGGCGCAGCATGTCGTCCATGCTGCGTATGGCCCACCGCCCGACGAGCGGAAAAGGCAGGTTGTCGAACGTCAGCCGGACAAGCGCAAAGAACTTCTTATGGAACTCGTAGTTGCGCGGTTGGCTGACACGGCAACGGACGGTGGAGCCGACACGCAGGCGCTTCTTCAGGTCGTAATCGCTCTCATAGAGCGGCACAAGGCCATAGGGGGTCACACGGCAATAGATGTCCATATCACGCTATGTTTTTAGGGGTTAACAGCCACCACTGGAAAGCAAGCTCCTCGTACTTCTCCCGGCCACGGTTGTATGTCCCGTCGCCACGGCTGATGAACTTCTTGAACACCCGGCAATTCTTTTTGCTTATGGCGTAGATGAAATCACGGTCGCTGCGGGCGATGTCCATGTACCATGCCCGACTACGGTCCCAGTCGAAGAAGTCGAGGGCTTCGTCAAACTCCTGCTGCGAGGCGGCGAACGTGGTTTTCAAGTCGCCGCCGAAGCCGAAGGCCGGCAGGTACCAGTCCCACTTGCAACGGGTGTCGAGCGAGAAGGGGTATTCGCAGTAGCTGAACTGTTGGGCGCGGTTGACCATGAAGCGTTGCGTGTCGGCCAGTTCCAATACCTTGGCAAGAAAGGCGTCGCGCCGCGCCTCCATGCGCAGGGCTTGTTGCATTTCCTTGGCATGGAGGAACTCGTCATCGGTGTATTGCACGTCATCCACAGTGAAGCGGTAGTAGTCCACGCGGTCCGGTTCGGTGATGAGGGCATCGACCAACGTGCCGAAGCGGAACGCCGCCTCGCGGTCGCCGAACTGCTGCCGGGGATGCAGTATGTCCCGAAGGGCTGTGAGGTCGGAGTTCGAGACTTCCGTGCGATTGTAGTATTCATCGGGATTGTGGTTCATTGTTTTTATCGTTTAGTAAAGGAAAGACAAGCCTTAACCGCGAGCGAATCAAGCTGTCCAATCAAAATCCAATCAACGGCGTACGGCGTTGCCCTCCTTTTTTTGTTATCTTTGCATTGTCCAATTAAAATTCAATCATTATGAGTAAATTCATCAAACTTCAGATGTCAAAACCATCAGATGTCACATTCATCAACCTTGATTACGTCGTGGCCGTGGCAAAGGCTCTTGACGGGAAAGCCAAGTTATATATGGTTGGTGGTGGCGAATACGAGACGGATTGCCCTTATGAGGTGTTTGTCGGAACCATCTACACAGAAGGTTCTGTTTCAGGTGGAACGTCGGATATTACAGGCCTCCTCCCTGATAGAGACAATATCCCTCTTCCGTATTAGTTCCCTGATTTCAAGTGCCAACTGCCGCAGTTGCTCAATCTCCTTGACATTTTCATCCGTGGAAATGTCAAAGTCCCTCATGAGCTTTTCCCCGGCATGAAACTCGAAAGAATAGCCGAAGTATTTGTAGGAATTTCTTCTTTGTTCTTTCGGTTTAGCCCAAATCTTTATTTGTATTTCCATGATTATTTGGCTTTAACTTCGTCCACGTATTCAACGCTTTCATCATTGATTGTCAAGTCTTCCTTGTTGGCGAGCTTCTCGCAGAACGCGATTTGCTTCTTGAACATTTTGGCAAGTTCGTCCACGGAGAGCGTGCAGCCCTCCTTGCTCCACCACAAGGAGAGTATGGGCATGATGCCTTCGGGGTTGAGCAGGTTGATTTTCTTTGTGACTTTCGTCTTAGGGGCATAAGTGGCTGCGACTGCCTGGCTGTCGAACAGCGATGTCATTTCAGCGGTTTTCCGTTCCATTTCGGCCTTGCGCCTTTCCTCGGCCTCGCATGCGGCACGTTCCGCTTCAATGCGCTGTGCCTCGGATTTCTGGCGTGCTTCCATTTCGGCCTTGATGCGTGCGGCTTCTTCGGCATTGGCCTTGGCCATCTTTTCCAAGTTGGCTTTCTTGGAGGGCAGGCGATCGAGAATATAATCCGCCGTCTGGCCTACCTCGAAAGCGTACTGCTCGGAGAATTGTCTGCCAAGCCGTTGTTTGGTGTCGGCTTCCACTGCCTTCACTTCGGTAATATCCATGCCCGCAGGTATGCGGACACAGGATTTAAGGTTGGCGAGCCAGCCCGAAGGAAGCTCCTTGTCAAATCCCTTGATGAATGCAAGGGACTGTTCATAGGTGTCGAGCGTGACGTTGTTGTCTGTTGCGGTCAGCTTGTCGATGTTTTCATTCACAAGCTGCTGGAATTGCCTCTTGAAATCGTCCTCCACGTCCTGCCGGAACCTTTGGCGTGCTTCTTCTGCCTGGCGGCGAGCCTCTGCTTCGCGGAGGCGTTGTTCCTCCTCGGCGCGTTTCTTGGCCGCATACTGGTTGCGGAACTGTTGGAGGTCGTAGGCAACGGTGCCCGGCTTGGTGGGGTCTATCTCGTTTTCCATCGTGGTGAACGCCGACCGCACCTCGTCGAACAGCTTGGTGACGGGCGAGCGGCGTTCGTTCATGACCTTGACCGTGCGCCGGGCCTTGTCGATAAATGACGCGGCTTGCCGGTCGAGTTCGTCATTCATGCCTTGCGTACGCACGGCGTTGAGGATGGTAAGGCCGAAGTCGATGCAGCGGTCGTGGGAGTTCTTGTTGTCGTTGTAGGACTGCGGCGCAGCCTGTACGATTGCCTGTATGTTTTCCGGCTTGATGATAGCCAATTCTTTGTTGTCCATATTGTTTTCGTTTTGTTGCGGACGGCATGGCGGGGTGTCCGCTTGTTGTACATACCTGTGAAGTTTGTCGCAATGCAGCCCGTTGATGCCCTTGTGGGTGCGGGCGCATGAGAGGCATTCCTGCGGTGGGAGATGCTTAGAAGGCATCGTCGTTGTTCCCGTTTGCCTGCGGGTCCACCGTCACGCCTGCGGACATGTCGGGTGCAGGGGCGAATGTATTTTCTTCCTCCGGACGGGGCTGTGGCATGCCGGTTGCCATTCCCCCGTAGGGGTCGAAGCCGGGCTGCGGCTCATCGGCCACGTCGCTTTCGAGCTGTGTGCCCTTCCCGATGGCTATCTTGGGATAGGTCTTGAAGGCGTGCTTGACGCACTTGGCCTTGAGGAAGCCGGTATCTATCTGCCCGTCGCCGGAGGTGTAAAGTTGGTTGGGGTTTTCCACGTACCTTTTTTCAGTGTTGTCCCAATAACGGTTTGCCTTGCCGGAGAAGTCGGAGAGGCGTTTCCAGTCGGCTTCCGTCATGACGGAGTAGTCGACCGTCCCGTCCGGCCGGGTAATCTTCAGGAAGCAGGCGATGATGCGGTTGGACTGGCGCGGGATGCGGCAGCAGTAGTTGACGTACTTGCGCCCGTCCTTCTCGCCAAAGGAGAACTCGTCGCCGTCATAGACAATCACGGGGTTGTCGGCGTGGAGTATCTGTCCGGCCTTTGCCCGCAGTACCAGTTCGCCATAGCCGGAAATGGTGAGGTTGCAGCGTGCCTCGTAGACGTTGCCACCCTGTGCGTTCTTGCCTACGCAATAGTTGCGCGGAAGGAGGTAGCACAATGCCTGTGACCCGGGTTCGAGGGTAAGCCCGCGCACGGCAAGGTCGATGAAGGCGAAGAAGACGGACATGCCGGTGCATGCGCGCAGCCGTTCGTTGTCGCGCAGTTGGTTGTTGAAGTACATGGCCTCGCGCTCGTAGGCTCCTTCCCCGCCCTCTTTCCAGATGGCGTTGTAGACGGAGATGAACTGACCACGGACGTAGTCGTTACGTATCACTTCCGTGGATTTGAGCGACTGGATGGCTTGTGCCTGGCTTAATGTTTCACTGTTGTTCATAATCTTTCACGTTTATGGGTTATAAATCGAAATAGTATTGGATTAATACTATCTTTTTACATCCAATTCTGATTTGAGGAATTGCTTCAGGTCACGACCGTAATAAAACGGCCGGCCGTTTTTTTTGCGCCAACGGCATTTTAAGTCTCCTGCATTCTTGTAATTGTTGAGCGTGCTGATACTGATGCCTAACAGTGTGGCCGCTTCCTGCCGGTTGTATTGCGCCGTGTCCTTGATTTCCGAAAAATCCGTCATTGGTCTTTACTTTTAAGGTAAAACATTGCTATTTCATAATCACTTGGGGAATCCCCGTCCGCCGCGAGGGTTTCCTTTATGTCGTGATAGGTTTCTGTCGGCATCGTATATATTATCTGGTCGGTCATATCGGATGTCCCGGCAAATCCCAATGCAGCCACAAAGGAAATCACGCATATTATGGCTTTCAAAGCTTTCATCATACCACTCCTTTCTCTTTTAAAATAGACAAAATAATCGACACTATCGAAATGGTTATCGCCATTGAGGAGAAAATGATAGTCCGTCGATAATACTTTCTCATAGTCCTATAATACTCCGTATCGGACATGTACTTCTTTTCTTCCATAACACTATTTTTTATGTTCTTGTTCCACCGCGCCAATCCGATTGGCGGCATCGCGCCTTTTGCGGTGGTTTATATGTATCATGAGTTTCAGCGGTAGCGTGCTCGCGCCCCAATGCGATATACTTGATGGGATAAGGTGAAATCCCGCTGTCCGCTTCCTCTTTCAGCTTTCCGCATGGTTGGTGTCGTGGCGTTTCCGCTCGCCAACATTCCGGCATGGCTGATGTTCGCAATATGTCAAAGAACTATCCTCTTGTTGGTGGCCGGGGAATCGAACCCCGGCTTCATCCCATCACCAATATGCCCGTAAACTTGGGCGCGGTCTAAGGCCGTACGGTTGTCCATTGCAGCCTCGTATTCACACCTCATTATCTAAAGTTCTTCCTTTCAAAATTCTTTTGAACTCGTCGGCGTATTTTTGGGCTTCATCTATTGTGCGGAAATAATTGCCTGATTCCCACAATTCATTATCCTTGTCATTAAAATCTTCTCTATTCAAATAAGAAATCTCGTTAGGTATTATAAGGGATATATAATTTTCTCCTCTTTTCGCCCTCCAACGTTTGGTATATTCTATTTCTTCCGTTTCAGGATTCCAACGAAGCCCTTTCTTTTCCAACGCCCTGATTATCGGGCAGGTGCATTCTTTCTCTTTCATGACTATTTATATATTTAATTATATTACTTGTCTAAAGTTCTTTCTTGAAACATTATTATTAACTCTGAAGAGTATCTGAGTGCTTCTTCTGAGGTACGGAAATAATTTCCAACATCCCAATATCTATCATTTCTATTACCATATAGTTCTTTAGTAGAGTATACGATCGCATCAGAACCTACGTAAAAATAAGTTTCCCCTATTTTCGCCCTCCATCGTTTGGTTTTTCCTGTTTCCTCCGTTTCGGGCTTTCTGACAAGTTCTTCCTTTCCAAAATTGCTGAATAGCATTCTTTCGCATTCTTTCTTTTCCAATTCCCTGTATGCCGGGCATGCGCTTTCTTTCTCTTTTTTCATATCTTCTTCAATCATTTTTTCTAATAATACTCTCATCTCTATTAACCCTTCTCTATTCCGCTTATTCCGCTGTTCAATGAGTTCGTAAAAATTCTCCCACATATTATTCCTCCTATTAATATATTCGTGTCACTTCCAAGACATTCCTAGCTCTATTCACATGGGTCTTGAATTTCTTATTATACATAGTACCGATAGTTACTGCGCTCGACCTTACTCCGTTGAGCTGCGTCAACGAGAATGCAACCATTTCCCCTATTTCCATAGCCTTTAATGTAGGCTGTATGGGAAGTATTTTTGCTGTTTCCTTTTCCATATTTAATTTATTTGCTAATTTTATAATGCAAAGGTAGTGTTTAATGAACATAAAAGCAAGTTTATTGCACATTATTTTTGAATAAAACAAAGTTTATTGTACAACAAAATTTGCAAGTGTATGAATTTTAGCTTATTAAACAGACTTGTGTCTGAAAGTAAATTGGGCAAATTACAAATTTCTGAATTAGCAGGAATATCAAGAACAACGCTTGATAACGCTCTCAATGGTTCAGATATTAAGGTTAGTACCATTGAGAATCTTGCAAAGGTTCTTGGGGTTTCAACAAGTATATTTTGGGCTGATGAATCAGATATACAACGTGAAGATAAAGATTTCTATGAAAAAGAGATTCAACGTTTGCAAAGTTTATTGGACAAACAAAAAAGGTCTACAAAGGTGGTTGTCGAACTTGATGTTGATGATGATGAATTTATCAAAATGGGATTGAAAGATAAGGTCATTCAAATATTAAATAAGTAGAGATGAAAAATCGTGAGAAATGGATTGTCGAAATATCATTGTTGATAGTTTTTGCTTTTTCTTTGACAGCATTGTGTTGTAGTTGCCCGAGAAACACATGTTTGGAATTTGATTATTTGGGTGTCATAATAGGGGTTTTGTCTTTTTTAGTAGCTTTCATTACTATTATCTTTGGATATAATATATATAGCCTGAGAGATAATCTAAGAAAAGAGCAAGCTGTTAAAATTGACGATATAAAAAAAGAGCAAGCTGTTAAAATTAATAATCTAAAAAATGAAATATCTGCTGAAATTGACACATTAGGAAATGAAGTAAGCGGTAACATGTTTTTTAGAGTTGCAGAATTGGAGTATGAACTTAAAAAATATACATTAGCCTTTCAGAATTATATAATGTCAGCCCATTCATTTTATAAATACGACCCTAGATTAGAAACTATTGACGTTTGCATTAATAGACTAAATTCAACAATATATGAAATGAAGAAAAGTAATGACCCCCTTACATTTCTTAGAGGAGATAAATCAAGACTTATTGAAATGGTCTATGAAATAGATAGAAATGATACAAATGTAATAATAGAATTTCTGACCAACGATGTCAAAGGTGTATAGAGCATCAATATGTTTGGATTAGAGAAAATAAAATTCGGCATGAAGTCCATTTTTTCTATGAGTATTATATGTTTGTTTATCTTATTGTTGTATTTTTGCAATAAACCAATAAACAGACAGAAAAATGGAAATAAGGGACAGAATATGGCAGGAGTTAAAACAAGCGCATGCGAACGTGCTGTGCTTGCAAAAATATTCCCATAAGATAAGATGGGCAAATATCGCGTGTTCTTTTGTGCTGTTGTTGATTTCGGCTTCGGGCGTAATCTGCTACAGGTACTTTTCGCTTTCCCCTCTCATATCATCCATGGTGTTCTTCGTGGTTTACTTGTTTAAATTGGGGAAGTCGATTGCCATGCAAGGAAGTGGGGAATTGTCCCAGATAGATGGCTTGTACGGCTTTTATTCACGCTACATGAATAGTATGGAGAAGCTATGGCTTGAAAACGAAAAGGGGAAAAAGAATGAGGACGAGATAAGCGATGAGTTTTTCGCACTGAAAAGAAAAGAGTGCGAATATACCCCAAGGCTGAAACGATACGTACGTTTCATCACGAAGGGGATGCAAAAGGAAATCATACAAGAATCTGAAATCTACCTGAAATCCGTATTTTACGGCCAAAACCAATAAACGAAATTATCCATCCATAAATCCCAACGGGGCGTGTCATTAAAAAGATGCGTCCCGTTGCTGTATTTATTAATTTATTGATTAACTTTGCAATGTACTTTAAAAGTGTATGATAATAGTTTCATGAGGAAAGGAGGGTGAGATGAGAGAAATAACCTTATATGTAGAAGATGATGCAGTCGTATCAAAAATCAAGGCAGCAGCAAATATGATTAAAGGGGTTGTATCCGTGAAAGTCGGCAAGAAGAAAGAGGAAGGACCGAAATTCAACAAGGAAACCTTAGAGGCTCTTGAAGAAATCAGACGT
>ULKS01009046.1_pt1 | contig 12425 bp, 6 predicted proteins | sample 1951211 | NCBI WGS metagenome assembly ULKS01 (sample SAMEA4835506, study PRJEB28245) | human gut metagenome | biome: gut microbiome; material: fecal sample | place: Denmark | collected 2008 | reverse complement strand
GTAGTCCTTTTAATTTTGACACACCCTCTTATACGGACTGACATCTTTTTTAGTAAAATAAAGCTGTGTGAGTTTTGTATTTTTACTTAAATCAAGCGTTGTTATATTAGTGTAACTCACACTTAAAATTGACAAATTCAAGTTTTTACTCAAATCAATAGTAGAAAGAGCTGTCTGACTTACGTCTAGATTAAGCAAATATTGATTATTTGAAACATCTATAGCAGTCATATTGCTTGCTCCATATACAATAATATCACGAATTTCTTTATTCTTTGAGAAATCTATATTGCCAAGTTTCGAGTTCAGTTGGGCATTAAGCCAAATAAGACCTTCATTCTTTGATATATCCAAAGTTGCAAGATCATTAGACTGACAATCAATATAATAAAGTGCAGGATTATTTGTAACATCAAGTTCAGTCAATACATTATGTCCACAATCAAGATAATAAAGTTTGCTGTTCTTTGTCAAATCCAATACAGACAAGCCATTACCATTACAGTTAAGAACCTCAAGATTTTCGCAGTTTGATACATTTAAACCTGTCAGACTAGTCAATGGACAGTAAAGAAATCTTATAAGCGTTCTGCTTCCATAAACCTTAACGCTACCTTCACTTACTTCTCCCTCTATTTGTATGGTATCCTTCTTGCCTATCTCATAATCCTTCACTGTTCCACCACCGAAGTCAACCTTGATAGAGCCACTCTCAGCATCAGATGTGCCCACGTAGAATGAAATTGCAGACCCTGCAGTTTTCAGATCCAATACGCACTCGTCCTCTCCGTCAGGAGCCTGAACGTTCATGGCATTACTATAATGTGGAACAGTCCACAACGCCACCAACAACATCAAAAGGGTAGACAACAACCTGTTATCAGTTCCCCTGCTTGTAAACAAATTCTTCATAAGCATTAAAAAATTTAATTCGCTCCAAAGATAGGCACATTCTGATTAAACTTCAAGCTTATTAGGGGGATAAAAAGGGGACCCTGGTAGTGTTTTTATGGGGATATATCGTTTTTTTGCCCTAAAACAGGAGGTTACACATTAAAAGAAAAAAGATATTGATACATAGAATGTGTATCTTCAAGTCCCATTTTTCTTGCAATTTTCTGTTTTTTCTTTTTGCAATACTCCGATGTTATGTTCAAAAGGGAGGATATTTCCTTATTATTCAGGCCGATATACACCAAAGAAATAAATCTTATCTCATTTGCGGTAAGATTAGGATGCTTTTCTTTAAGCCGAAGGACAAATTCTTTGTTAGATTCTTCAAAATAAGTTGTAAAATAGCTCCATTCTTTATTTTCAGAAAGATGCGACTTGAGTTCACGGATATTTAAATCGAGCTGTGAGTTTTTTTCGATGTTCACATCCTTCGACAAAGAGTCTATAATATTCAGCACGGCCTCGTTTCTGTTTGCCATGAACAGAGCCTTAGACATCAGCTCGCGGTTCTTCTTCTCAAGCTGAAGCTGAAAATCTTTCTGGTCAAGCATACTCTGCGCCTCCTGCTCTTCAAGTTTCTTCGCCAGCAGTTCCTGATTTTTCTTTTCCTGTTCGAGCTGAAGCTCCACAATCTTCTGACGCTGCTTCACCTTAACCATGTGGTTAGACAAGGCCCATATCAGCACGACAACCAGCACCACGATAAAGACAATCAGAATCTGCGTACGGGTTTCCCGGGCATGATATTCACTTATCTCCTTCTCCTTCCTAAGCAGTTCAAACTGAATACTGCTATTTTCGAAAGCCACCCTGTCGATACGCACCTGCATGGAGTCTTTGGCTACGATGAACGAGTCTTTGTATGCAAACGCAAGATTATATTGTTTCATACAGAGATATGCCTCACTGAGAATTTCATAGAAAGGCTGCTTTCTGACAAGGTCTGTCTCGTTAGCGATGCCTTCATTAGCCATTGCCACTGCACTGTCATAGTCTCTCATCTCGATATAGGCCTTACACATATTTATTCTTATGTCCTGCCTTATATCCGGATACAGGTTCATCTTTATGACACGTTTTGCAAAAGATATGAGAGCCTTATACTGATGCGTCTCAAACAAATAGTCGGTCTTCAGGGCTTGCAGGGACATCCATTCCTCTGTATTGGGCTTAACCAGCTGCTCGGTTATATTCATATATACCCTACACTCCTCAAGATTGCCCATATCTATCGCCGAAATGGCCACGTTGAGCGCAGATCCCCGCAGAAAGGTTGTATCCTTTATCTCTTTTGCATAATTATAGTTGCGCTTGAAATATTCGTTTGCCTGCAAATACTTGTTGCTTTTCAGGTAAAGATATGCCATGTTGTTCAGGGTTGACATCTCCTCGCGCTTGCTGAGTTTCTCAACCGAAATCTTATATGCCTTCGACAGATTAGTCTAAAGCGTCGTCATAATTGAGCATCTCGGCAAGATTGAATGCCCAGTTGATATGACAATGGAACACCATCTCGTAATCGTTCTTGCGTTCTGCCATCTCACGCAGCTTTGTCAGCACCTCAAAAGACTCTTTATAATTACGCTTGTCCGACAGTCTCTTGGCAGTTTCCAGCAGAGAGTCCTCATAGTGAGTCCTGCCTTCAAACTCCCTATACAAGGCATGCATGCAGACAACATGAAGCAACAACACCAGCAAAAAGCAAAATCTTTTCATAATATTACTGACAAGAAAAGCAAAACATACAATATGAATACAACACACGCCATACTGACTTCTGTGCAGCTGCAAGCCATGACATCAGAAACCACCATATATATTAAATAGGATGAGCCGAAACTCCCGTCACGATTTATGGTCTGCAAGCCGGCACAGCCGGACATCTCCTGACGATTAAGAACGCCTGGAGACACAGTATGTACCCTATATAAGGGCAGGCTTGCCCATTTTAGACGAAATCACATAATATTTTATATGATTTTGCAAAATAGACATTACAAAGATATGTCTTTTTAAATTTAATAACAAACTAAAATACTAATAAATATTTTATATCCATTCTTTTTACTAAATTTGCAAAAGTAAAGCCGCATATCGGACTATTAAAAAAGAGGTATGACACACCATGCCTGCGATTACGGTAAAAAACAAGGACAATTGAATGTCTTAACAATAATAAAACACAAGTTATTATGAAATTCTTAACTAACGAAAAACTTACAATCGTCGGCGCAGCCGGAATGATTGGTTCAAACATGGTTCAAACAGCCCTCACAATGGGTCTGACTAACGACATCTGCCTTTATGACGTTTTCTCACCGGAAGGCGTTGCTGAGGAAATGCGCCAGAGCGGTTTCGGCGATGTGAAGATAACAGCTACAACTGATGTAAAAGAAGCTTTCACAAACGCTAAGTATATCATCTCTTCTGGTGGTGCTCCACGTAAGGCCGGCATGACACGCGAGGACCTGCTGAAAGGCAACTGCGAGATTGCTGAAGGACTTGGCAAGAACATCAAGGAATATTGCCCTGACGTTAAGCACGTTGTTATCATCTTCAACCCGGCTGACCTTACAGGTCTTGTAACTCTGCTGTACTCTGGCCTGAAACCTTCACAGGTTACAACTCTTGCTGCTCTTGACTCTACACGTCTGCAGAGCGCACTGGCTAAGAAGTTCAACGTTATGCAGAGCGAGATCGAAGGTTGCGCTACATACGGTGGTCACGGAGAGCAGATGGCTGTATTCGGCTCACATGTAACTATCGACGGCAAACCTCTGACAGAAATCATCGGCACACCTGAGTTCACAAACGAGGAGTGGGAGCAGATGAAGGTTGACGTTACTAAGGGTGGTGCCAAGATTATCGAGCTCCGCGGACGTTCTTCATTCCAAAGCCCGGCTTATCTGTCAGTTGAAATGATTCGTGCCGTGATGGGTGGCGAGCCTTTCCGTTTCCCTGTTGGAACTTATGTTTCTAACGAGAAATACAACCATATCATGATGGCTATGAAGACTACTCTCGACACAACCGGCGCTCACTATGAGATGCCGCAGGGAACTGCTGAGGAGAACGCTAAACTCGACGCTAGCTACGAGCACCTCTGCAAGATGCGCGACGAGCTGGTTACTCTGAACATCGTTCCTGAAATCTCTGAGTGGAACAAGATTAACCCGAACCTGTAATTAATTTATACAAAAAAAGTCCCGGCCAAAAGCCGGGATTTTTTTTGTATAATTGAGAATGGAGAATTGAGAATGGATAATTATGATTACACTTTATAATTAGGAATGAGTTTAAATCATCAGTTCCAATTATGAATTGTGAATTATGAATTAAAAAATTACATTCTGTATATTTCCTCCAACTTCAATTCTGTTATCTTTCCGTATTTTGAAAGTTTCTGCATGTCGAGTTTCGACTTGTCGCCTACAATAATCAGGATGTAGGGACGGCCTTTCACATTTTTATTATAATAGTCGTAGACATCCTCGTCTGTAACGGTCTTCAACGACTCCGCCAGGGCGGCGTCAGGATCGGCCTTATAGCCTTGCGCACGATACAGGGCTATGGTCTGACCTATGCTGCGAAACGACGGATAACTGTTGTTTATGCCGTTGAGCATCGAGCGGCGGGCGTCGCTCATGTTCTTGTCGCGCACGGGCATGCAGGCAAACAGACTATCGAGCGTTGCCACTGCCTCCATCGTCTTGTCGGCCTGAGTGCCCATCATTGTAGTGAAGCCTACGGGAGCGTCAGCATGAAGCACGGGCGACGGCAACTCGGCCGTGCCGTAAGCGTAATAGGCAAACGAGCGCAGCTCGCGTAAATCCTGAAACATCACAGACGACATGTCGCCTCCGAAATAGCGGCTCCACAGCTGCAGACAAGTGCGCCCGTCCTGGTCTGGCAGTGGGGCAAGCGGCGTGTATGTGGCCACTACGGTCTGGCGCGCCTTTGGGTTGTCTAATATATACACTGCCGGAGCGTCATACTGCATCAGAGGCTTGTATGTGTCAGTATATGGTTCAGAGGCTTTGTCAACAGACAACAGACGGCTGACCTCCTGCCCTACCGACGCTGCATCGCGGCTGCCGCAATAAACGACAGACAGCTGCACGTTCTGCAGACTGTCAAACAGGCTGACAAGTTCTTCGGGCTTCATCTTTTTGACATCACCGACAGACACACGGTTGAGATAAGCCGACTTGTCGCCGTAGACTATCTTCGACAATGCAGCCTTTGCAATGCTCGAATTGTCTTTCACAAACGCCATGTCGTTAAGACGCCACGCACGTTTAAGTTCAGACATCTGTTTCTTGTCAGGCTTAACCGACGAGAGGAAATGGGCCAACAGCCTCAACGAAGGCTCAAGGTTGCGCTCAAAGCCCTGCATGGATATGGTGAACGAATTGTTGCCGGCACTGAAGCCGAGCGTAGAACCGACGTTCTGCAGGGCACGGCGCAGCTGCTGACTTGTAAGCGAGTCGGTGCCGAGCGCGTCGATATACGATTCAAGCACCCCAAGACGCGGGTCGGCCACCTTTCCCTTGTGATAGATAAGTTGCAAGGTGAACACGTCATTAATGTTATTCTTTACGGCATAAAGCTCTGCCATGCGGCCGAGACTTACGCGAGAGGCGTCACGGTCGAAGTCGATTATGCGCGGCTCAACATCCTTGTGCCCCATAGAGTCGAGCATGGCGGCATAAGCCGATTGCGCCGTTATGTTCTTTGCAGGCATGGGCTTATATCCCGGCTGCGACACCTTGTCGGAAGGATAGCTGCCGTATTTCTTCACGAAGTCCATGTATTCGTTGTTGAAATATTTGCGAGCCACGCGCATCACATCGTCACGGCTCACATTCTCAACAGCCTGCTCACGTGCAAGATACTCCGCCCATGAGTCTTCGCCGTTGCCGTAAGCCTCAACCATCATCCATCCACGTTTGTCGGCATCTTCCAGCTTGCGCTTCAGCTCTCGTCCGGCTTCCATCTTCAGCGCCTGCAGGTCGCTGTCGCCGAAGTCGCCATTCTTCACCTTGTCCACCTGCTCCATGCACCTGCGCATAAGTTTCTTGCGCGAGCCGAACGGCAGACTCGGCACTCCTGCCACAAACGTTATGCCTGCATCCTTCAGCGCGGCAGTCATGGCCGTGGCCATAAGCGCGTCGCCGTTGTTGCTTATAGAGTCGAGCTTGCCCGAACCGAAGTTGTTAGTCAGCAGTCTTACGGCTATGTCGAGCGCAGCCTCGTCTGCATGTCCGTGCGGCGGAGTGCGGAATGCCATAAGCTCGCCCTTAACTATAGGATAAGGTATGCGCAACCTTACTTCGGGCCGCGACGCGAGCGACACGGGCGTAAACTCGCTGCGCGCCGGAGCCTCGCCTGCCCTTATACGCCCGAAAGTGCGCTCAAGAAGCGGCATTATGGAGTCGGCACACACATCGCCGGCAAGTATCAGCGCCATGTTTCCTGCCACATAATAACGGTCGTAGAAGCCTTGCATCTCGCTCAACCGCGGATTCTTCAGGCTTTCGGTGCTGCCTATTATCGGATAGGCATAAGGCGTGCCGCCGAAGAAGTTTTCCATCACACGTTCGTATGCGCTCATCAGCACATTGTCGGAATACATGTTTTTCTCTTCGTACACGGTTTCGAGTTCGCTCTGAAACAGGCGGAACACAGGACTGACAAGGCGCTCACTGTTGAGCGACGCCCACTGATCTACATACTGCGGCAGAAACGTGTTGTAATATACGGTATAGTCGAGGCTCGTTGCGGCGTTAAGCCCCGAACCTCCGTAGCGCGACACAAGGTTGCTGAACTCGTTGGGTATGGCATACTCGGCAGCCTTTGCCCCAAGCCGGTTTATGTCGGCCTGTATCTGCCGGCGCGTTGCCTCATCAGCGGTATGCGCCAGCAGGTCGTATTTGGCGGATATCGAGTCGAGCCACGGCCGTTCCTTCTCATAGTCCACCGTACCAATCTTGTCGGTGCCCTTGAACATCATATGCTCAAAATAGTGTGCAATGCCCGTATTTGGGCAGTCGGCAGCTCCTGCCTTCACCACCACGGCGCCGAACACCTTAGGCAGCGAGTGGTCTTCGTTTATCCACACGGTCAGTCCGTTACTCAGCCTTATCTCCTTCACCTGCATGGCCTTGTCGTCATAGCCGGCGGCGTGTGCCGAAAGGCCGGTCAGCGCCATAAAGAATGTCAGCAAAACAGTATGTTTCATCATATCCTCGTATTATATTTGGCGTGTCGCAGCTAATACAGCCCGTACAGCGCCGGTGTTTAATGTTTCCACAAAAATAATAAAATATGCATTTATGCCATCCTGCTGCACGCCAAAACACAAAGTCTTTAACGTCATTTTAGCTTTATTACCTACAAAAGTATAAAGCCACGACATGCCGCAAAACTCATATAACGAATAAGATTAAGGCGCAAAAACAAATCGACAAACAAGCACGTAACATATACAGTTTTACGTTTTCATTATAAATTAGTTTCAAAGCAATAATTTATTCACATTTTTTATATTTATTGGAATTATATCCATATATTTGCACCTTGGATATATTACAATTCTGAATTATCTCTTGAGGCACACAAAATCTCACCTGCATAAGATATAATACAAGATATTAACTATTAAAAAATCGACTAATTTATAACACTAATTTTATGAAAAAACTTTTACACACACAAAGAAGAGGATTGGCGCTCTGGCTGCTGACCCTTATGTGCTTGGCCTCGGTAAATGTATGGGGACAAGAGACGAAAGTAATAGACTTTTCTAACGGTCTGCCATCAGACTGGTCTAAAACAGGAACCGTTGCAAAACAAAATTATGCCGGTAAATCCTGTACTCAATTACAAAAAGAGACAACAATCAAAAGTTCTGTATTCACAGAGGCCTTTTCTTCCGTGAAAATACATTTAACAAGAAGTAGCAAAGGAACAACATTTACATTCAGTTATCAAATTGAAGGCAACGAACCTGTTGAAATAAAGACATATACAGCAAGTGATGTAGAATCAAATAATTTCAAGGACTACGAGATAGAAATACCTGAAGCTGCACAAGTTCCAAATTGCCAGTTCAAATTTTCTACTGAAAAATCATCATATTATATTTATAGTCTAACTTTTACGACCAAAGCCCCTTCTACCACTCAATGCTCTGCCCCGACATTCAGTCCTGCATCAGGCACATCGTTCGCAAACACATTGACCGTTACAGCCTCAACAGCCACTGAAGGCGGAAAGATTGTTTATACTACAGACCCGGAGGCTACACTCGACGCCAACTCAACTGAGTTTCCAAGCGAAGGACTTACTATAGACGCCACAACAACAATACGCGCCATAACGGTTGACCCTAGCGGAACATTGGAAAACAGCAGTGAGGTATCAGCCACATATACAAAGATTAATGCGCTGAACGGACTTGCCGAACTGCGCGCCAAGATAAGAGAAGACAACGTAACAAGCCAAAAGGACGCTAAAGAATATATTGTAAGCCTGAACAATGCCGTTGTAACAAAGGTTAGCGGCAACAATGCATTTATCGAAGAAAACGAAACCGGTATACAATATTTCAAGTATAACAACGACTTAAAAGAAGGCCAGGTTATAAACGGCACAGCCACTGTAAAAGGCTTTATGTATAACAACTGGGCCGAACTGATAAGCATCGAAGGCGACATAACTATAACAGACGGAGGAGCAGTAGCTCCGACAGAAGTTACTCTTGAAGAACTTACAAACAACTATGACAAATATGAATCACGCCTTGTTAAGGTAACCGCAGCTGAAGTAACTTCTGCTTTCAGCAACAGAAATGGTGAAATTTCACAAAACGGAACAACATTAGCCGTAAGAGCCGCCGACGAGTCTATCTCAATGACATTGGGAGAAACAATCGACATAATTGGAGTTCTCGGAATTTACTTCGACACAAAGCAGTTGAACGTCTTTTCACAGGACGACATAACAAAAGACGAAAATGCTAAAACATTCTCATGGACAGCAACATCGGCTGAAATAGATATCAACAACGGCGACATAACCACTCTGCCTACCCTGACTAACACATACGATGGAGCAGTAAACTACGACAGCTCAAACAAGGGCGTTGCCACTATCGGTGAGACAGACGGACAGATAACCATCGTAGGCGCAGGAACTACCACTATAACCGCCACACTGGCATCTGACCCTGAGGTTAAGTCTTCGTATGAACTTACGGTAAACAAGACCGCCGCAACACTCGAATTTGAACAGCCATCATATACAGTGAACTTTGATGAGATAATTACTCTGAAAGCCGTATCAAACAATCCGGATGCACAAATAACTTATTCTGCAACTGAAGGCGACTGGTATATAGATGAAACATCAGGCGAATTCTTGGCTGGCACTACAGCCGGAAGCGTAACCATTACTGCAACACTGGCAGAAAGCGACAAATACACCGGCGCAACTGCAACATGCACAGTGAAAATCGTTGATCCGAACCAGCAGGTTTATAGCGATGTTATCACAGCCGCCGACTTGAAAGGAGAAGCTAATTCTTATAAAGATTTCTCCGGCGTAACAAAGACTTCTGGTGCTGTTTATGCAGGTAATTCTGCCAATAAAAATGGCTCTATACAATTAAGATCAGATAAAAGTAATTCTGGAATTGTTGCTACAACATCAGGTGGAAGAATATCTCAGATAATTATAACATGGGATAATTCAACTGCAAACGCCAGACAAATTGATGTCTACGGAAATACAAATCCATATACAAGCGCAGCAGAACTTTATGAAACAAGTGGTAATACAAACCAAGGTGAACTTATCGGCAGCTTAGCAAAAGGTGAAACAACACTGACCATCGAAGGCAACTATCCTTATGTTGGAATAAGAAGCAACGACGGAGCATTATACATCAAAGACATAACCTTTGTATGGGAAAAAGTGTCAGAGCCTACCACCGGTTCATTCTCAATCACCGACGCCGGCTTCGCCACATACTACACCGACAAGGCGTTTGTAATGCCGGAAAATGTGCAGGGCGGAATTGTAACTAAAGCCAACAATGAGACAAGCCAGCTCACCGTAAGCTACAACTATCAGCCGGGCACCACTGTTCCTGCTAAGACTCCTATCGTGCTTAAAGGCGAGAAAGGCGACTACACTGTGAACTACACTACATCTGAAGAAACGGCTCCTGCAGGCAACATGCTCTATGGCGCAGACAACGTTGACGCAGACGGAATGACATTTGTTGAGGGAACCAACGTTAAATACTACAAGCTTGCACTTGGCAACGACGGCAAATGCGGATTCTACTGGGGCGCAGCCGACGGCGCAGCATTCGAATACACAGCCAACCGCGCATTCCTTGCCATCGACATAACAGACGCATCGCAGGCTCCTGAAGGCTTCTCGCTCGACGGCGACGGCGGCACAACTGGCATAGACGGCGTTATGAACGGCAACGACGGCAGCCAAAAGATTTACACCATAACCGGCGTCTACACAGGCAAGAGCCTCGACAAGCTGCCCAAAGGCATATACATCGTAGGCGGTAAGAAAGTAGCAGTGAAATAAACAACAACATTAAATAAGACAGATAAAGGAGAAACATATTATGGAAAAGTATATAAAACCGGAATGTAAAATAGTAGAAGTAAAGTTTGAAGGCAACCTGATGCAGGCCTCTAATATTCCCCCGACATCGGATACAGATCTCGGATGGAATGACGAAGTCAGCGACAACCCTATGCTCGCGCCTGAGCACAAGAGCATCTGGGGTGAAGATTAGCCCCCAATGCGGCATCGGCCGCATACGGCTTAATACATGTTTTTTATGATTCAGTTTGACGGAGGGGCATGCGCCATGACGCATGTCCCTCCGGTGTTTTTATCCCAAATCGGGCATAAAGATTTAGTCTTTATTTTTGCTTAGCGGATTTTAGTCAGATTTTTCGCAGGCATAACAGGCTATGTCAAGAAAAATCTGACGAAAACCTTGTCTGGCAAAACGCGGTCTTTTGCCTTGCGAAAGATATGCTTTCAGACTGCAGAATGTGGTCTTTTACGACACAAAAGGATAGCTTTTGCCTGCATGGGCTGAGTCAACCTTTGTCAGGAGCAAGCGGAGAGCCGGTCAACCTAAATCAGTAAATATAACAAATCTGTACGAAAAAATATTTTTCCTAAAAACTCATCACTCGTCACACAGCGTTTTAACCTTCTGATAATCAACGTATTGTAGCGTGACAAGTTGTCGTTTCAACTCATCACGCATCAGGTTTGCGACGCTTATGTGACGAGTTGGCTTTTCAACTCGTCACACTACAAAAGACTGACTATCAATGTCTTGCACACAAATGTGACGAGTGACGAGTTTCTGTTCAAAAAAATATACGAGATTCATCCCAAAAGCCGAAAGCGGCTGTGTAGAGTTATTCACATCCTGCCGGCACGCCTCAGATCTTTATACCTATAAAGATGCGTGCGCGCCACTTGGTGATGTTCAGCAGCAGCTCGTCGCGGTCGCCAAGCTGCGAGGTGTTTACGACAGAGGTAAACCCGGCGAAATAGCGGCCGAAATGCCTGATCACGGCAATGCGCCCCACGGCTATTATGTTCGGAAACCTATAGGGCATCCTGGTGCGGCTGCTGCCTGTTGTCAGCCGGCTTCGGCTGTAGACCACAAGTTCGGGCAGTGCCGACAGATGTATGAGCCAGCCGTGACGCAGCACAAGGTTGTAGCCGTAGCCCGCGCCTAAGCCGACGCAGAGTATGCTTAGCCTCGACTCAGGGTTGCCTATAACGTCGTCGTGACGCGCCTTGAGCACTCCGCCCATGAACGAGGCGCCAAGCATGAGGCTTCCGCAGCTGCGCTTCTGCATCCACGACTGGCTGAACACGGCAGGATAAGAGAAGCGGCGGCCGTTGAAGGCATAATAGGCGTTGAGCGTCAGCATGTTCTGGCTTATCAGTCCGGCCGGTATGCTGATGTCGCCGCGCTGAGTGTGGACATTGCCCTCGAAAGTCTTTGCCGAATGGAATATCACGTCGGCGCCCAACTTGTTGCCGTAGGCGTTCATGTTCAGCTCATAGTCTTTCTTCTCGCCCGCAAGATGTGCCGGGTTCATGGCCACGCTGAGCGACAGTCCGCGGTAAGCGGCGCTGAGACTTACGGTGTATTTGTTCTGCGCCTTCATCTCCGTATTGAAGTTGCCGTCGGCATTGACGCCCCGCGTGCGTATGTCAGAGCCCGAGGCGTTGAGCGTGAGCCTGAAGCGCAGCCGCTGCGGCGTGCGCTCAATATAGCTTGTGTCTACACGGCTCCGCGCCCGGCTGTCGCGCATGTCGAGTATCTTGTCTATCTCGCGCTTAGCCCGGTAAGCCTCGGCCTTAAGTCTGTCTTTAGCCGCTATGGTGTCGTCTGCGGCAACCGA
>ULKS01016734.1_pt1 | contig 12544 bp, 8 predicted proteins | sample 1951211 | NCBI WGS metagenome assembly ULKS01 (sample SAMEA4835506, study PRJEB28245) | human gut metagenome | biome: gut microbiome; material: fecal sample | place: Denmark | collected 2008 | reverse complement strand
CTAACAATATGTGTTGCGGAATTAAGGGTTAAATAAAAATCGGGTGTTCATAATCTTTACATTAAAAAAACTAATACTTCAATAATATTTCACACTAAGAAACAATAATTCAAAATACCTGTTTATCACTCCAAAAGTGACTTCTGTGTTATCCGATTATTACCAACAAGAAAAAAGAGCGTTTGGTTCGCACGATTTAAGCCGTATATTGTAAAAATATAAGAAAGAATATTAATGAACATTCAGTTACTAATTGTTGAAATGTTTTCAAAAGTATTGCATCACAGCGGAATGCGACAAACAACAAAAAGAACCGGATTGGCAAATGGAAAGATAAAGGAGAACTGATAATCAGCGCGCTTTAGAGCCTGAACTCATGCGAATAAAAAATCCATTGGGAAGAATGACCTGATTCTACCCAATGGATTATAAGAAACTATGAGATGTTTTTTAGCGGGAATCAATCTTCGGCAAAACGTATTTCATCAAAGTATTGCGGACAATGGAACTGGGGACGCGGCAAGTCGATAGGATTCCATGAAAGGAAATGGGGCGTACGCAACAAGTCACCACACTTATAGAAATTAGCACGCATCACCAGACCGCTGAAATCTGTTATTGCATGTAAAAAGAATGCCGAAGCGGGAACTACCAATGCAAGTTCCCACGTGCGCTCTCCTACCTGCTCTTCGAAAGGAGTACGGCCCAACGAGGCCCATCTGTCTATGCTTTCCAGTACAGAAACCGGTGCCGAAGGACGCTCACCGCCTTTCTGTCCGCCGTGAAGCAGAAGCGTTCCGCCACAGTTACATTCCAAATTATAATACACATCATTACCGTCGGGACTTACGAAGAACTCGCAGCAGGAGTCTTCCCATACACGGCCGTCGTCATGCGCAGCAACGGCACGTACACTTTCTTCTGTCACCCGGTAATGAACCAACAGTTTGTCTCCCGTATGTACGATGCGGAAACTCACTTCGGGTTTATACGGATAGGCGTCCCAATTTACGGTATCTATCCGATGCCATTCTGCCTGTGCCTTATCAAGCAACGCAGGAACTTGCGAAGCAGAAATATCTGCCACCGCCTGAATTTTTTTTATACACAATGTATTCATAGCTTTATGTATTTATGCGGTTATTCTTCGGGTGCAAACATAGGGTCCCATGCAGGCAAACGTACCGGCTTTTGCTTCAATATGTCGAGAACTTTTTTCGGAACGTATTTCTTTTCTACTGCGAGGCGGAACATGTATTCATTGAACCATTCGTCGGTCATAATCATGTGACCACGGAATCCGGCATCTTGTCCCCAGCTGTTTTCCACCATCCATTTCTTGGGATGCCCGTTCGCGTCAAGGTCTACCGCCATCAGCGTCATAGCATGGGTAGAACCGCTGGCAAAAGTCTGGATACGCTGTTTCTTATCCATACCGAACTCAGTTCCCATAAGTGAAGCATAATCGTAATTATTAACATCGAGCATTCCGCGCTGGCTGTCCATAAACTTACCTACATCGCATGAGAAATACATCATGGTACTGTCTTTGATGGAAGCGATAGCCATCTGCTTGATATCTTCTACCGGCAAGTTGACATACGTCCAGTTCTTTCCGTCGTATACGTGACGATCGTAATCTATCTCGTAACACTTGTAATATTCGCGGCTGGGGTCGTTCATCAGCATCACGTAATTATTATCGAGGTCGTTTCCGAGGAACTCGCGGTAAAAAGACAGAGGCGTGTATTCTTTCTCCACCCCGTTCATCGTCCATTTAAAATTCTGTACCGGCTCTCCCAGCGCCAAAGCCAACATACGGTATACGGTGGCAAGCATATCTGTTTTTTTAGCTTCGAGCGCAGCCACGGTTGCCCCGGCAGCAGCGTCGTCGCGCAACTGCAATCCGAACTCGCGCAGCTTCAGGGCAATCAGGTTGCTAAGCTGGGAAGTATTTTCACTGCTATATGTTTCGGGCATAACCGATGAGGGAACCAACCCGTATTTCAGAATCAGATCGGACACTCCGGTAAACTGCCCGCCGTCGTTAATAGGGTTCTTAAAGAGCCATTCCACCATCTTGTCATCTTTCGGCTTCATGCGGGTGTCGATGATGCCTTGCAGGAAAAGGTTTGCTTTCTCTAACTGATCGTAGAAGAAACAATAATTCTGCGAGAACGTCAGTTCACTCAGTCCGTACTTCGCCATCATCTGAGCGCGCAGCACGTTCAGCCCCGTAAAGAGCCAGCATCTGCCCGACTGCTTTTGGTCGGTAATGCCATGCGAAACTACCTTGTCGGAGAAGTTCGTGTCGAAATTGGCGAGACGCTCCTGATTACGTGCCAATACAGCGATGCTCGTCCCTGCCATTGCGTTATGAATCGCCTTGTCTGCAGAAGTATGTTTATACGCACCCTTGATTTGGGTAAGCATTTCGGGTGTTATTCCCCCCTCTTGAGCCTGTACGCCTAATGCCAAAGCAAACAGGCAAGCAAATGTAATATGTCTTCTCATAATATAAATATAGTTACTTTTTAAGTTTTACAATCTTATATCCGATGGAAGCAATCAGTATGCTCATCAGCGGACTAATATAGTTAAAAAAACAATAGGGTAGATACACAAGCGTAGGAACATTTAAAATAGTTGCCTGAGTCATTCCGCACGTGTTCCACGGAATCAGTACCGAAGTAACAGTCACGGCATCTTCGGTAGTACGGCTTAACAGGCGACTTTCGTAACCATTTCCCTTATAAATATCTTTAAACATATTTCCCGTCAAAATGATAGAGATGTACTGGTCGGCTGTAGCAAGATTCAAAAAAAGGCCGGCTCCAACTGTAGATGCCACCATACCTGTAAGGCGGTGAGTGAAACGGATAAACAACGAAGTGATGCTTCCCAACATGCCACACGCCGTCATAGCTCCACCAAAGCACATGGCACATATAATCAGCCAAATAGTATCCATCATTCCTGCCATTCCGTTTGTTGCTATCAGTTCGCTTAAAACCTCTGTTTCCGTCTCTAACGTTGTTCCGCCATACAGAATCATCCATGTCCCTTTAAACAAGGCTTCACTGCCTGACACCCCCTCGCCTGCCACCTCGCGAACAATATCGGCTTGGAATAACAGCATGAAAACCACAGCCAGCAGCGTGGAAACAAACAAGGTTACAATGGAAGAAACCTTACGGGCTATCAAGATTCCTGTTATGACCGGCACTATCAACAACCATAATGAGATATGAAAACGCTCGGCAAGTGCATCCGTAAATAAAGAAAAGTGGATGTTTGCATCCGATACATAGACAAAACCGGCTATCGTAAATACAATCAATGCAAGCACCATCGAAGGAACCGTAGTATACATCATGTAACGTACATGCTTGAACAAGGGTGTTTCGGTAACCGAAGAAGCCAATATAGTGGTATCCGACAAGGGTGAAATTTTATCGCCGAAATAAGCTCCCGAAATAATGGCACCAGCCGTCCATCCGTCGGCAAACCCCTGCGCTTTCCCGATACCCATCAGTGCGATGCCAATGGTAGCAATCGTAGTCCATGAGCTTCCGGTCATTACCGACACTGCGGCACAAATCAAACAGCAAGAAACCAAGAAGATACTGGGATGGATAATCTGTACTCCGTAATAAATTAACGTAGGTACCACACCGCTCAACATCCATACCGCCGAAAGCGCACCGATGATCAGCAGGATGATGACTGCATTGCCCACTCCGGCTATGTTATTGACTATGGCACGCTCGATGTCTCCCCACGGTATGCCGTAGCCTGCCATCCCGATAGCGGCACACAAGGCGGTAGACGTCAGCAGACAAATCTGGCTTCCGCCGCCCAACGCATCACTTCCGAACAAGCGTATCGTAAAAAACAAAAGGATGATTAAAACAAAAATGGGCAGTAATGATACAAGAGGCGAAGGATACTTAGTAACTTTAGTCATTCGTTTATCGGTGTATAATTATACATTATTATTGATTCAATAGCATACGTACAGCCGTTGCTGCAAAAACTTTCAAAAACGGCTGCAAAGGTCTGAATAAATTTCCACATACAGTCTAACCTTCCGCTTCTTTTTTATTTTTTTAGTATCCTTCTGCCGTAAACCGACCTGCGAACCCCGTGTTTCCAAGCCTTTTTATGCCCTTTTACGGCACGGTCGGAAGCCGGAAAAACGCGACCCATAGCGTCGGTCATTTCTATGGGTAGAAACAGGTCATTCTACCGCATGGGATAACCAACGCTACGGGTAGCGTTTTCAGGGTATCGGAATTTAAAGTTCTTCCTTTAAAAATTTTGAAATAAGCGGTTGAATTATCGGTTAGTTCCGGCAAACTTCGTAAATTTGTTCAATTTTTAAATCTGCATGGGTAAGCTAAACCGTATCAAACATAGTACACGCTTCTTTATTATTCTGATACTTGTATTTTATTTCGGAATAATTGCCTTTCTGAATGTTCCGTTCATTCAGAAACAACTGTCTGCATACGCTACGCGAGAACTCAGCCAACTGTTTCAAACGGAGGTCAGCATCGGAAATATCAATTTGGGACTGTTGAACCGCATCATTATTCAAAACGTATCGCTGAAAGACCGCGAAGGAGAAGAAATGCTGAAGATTTCACGTTTCTCGGCTAAGTTTGACATCTCGCCCTTGCTACACGGACAGATACGCATCAGCAGCATACAGCTATTCGGACTCAATGCGCAATTAAAGAAAGAGACCCCCGAAAGTAAACCAAACTTCCAGTTTATCATTGATACTTTTGCCCCGAAAGATACGGTAAAAAAAGAAAATAACATTGATTTACGTATCAATACGATACTTATCCGGCGCGGACAGCTCGCTTATGACGTTCGCTCAGAGGAGCAGACTCCCGGAAAGTTCAACCCTTCGCATATAAAAATCAAGAACCTGTCGGCAACCCTTGCGCTAAAAACATTGCAGAAAGATTCGCTGAATGCCCAGATCCGGCGCATGAGTTTCAGTGAACAGAGCGGTTTCCAGTTGAAACGATTCTCAGCAAAACTGGCGGCGAACAATAAGGGAGTCCAACTTGCCAATTTCTCTATCGGGCTTCCCGATACAGAGATTGTCATCGACACACTGGCAGCTTCGGCAGAAGACATGAGCAAGCCGTTCTCGATTGAAAACCCCATCACTTATCAGGGAAATATAAATGCTTCGGTTACTCTTGCCGACCTGTCTCCGTTTGTACCTGCTTTCCGCCATTTCAAAGAACCGCTTACACTGCAATTAGCCATTGAAGGCAAAGGGAAGCATATACGCTGTACCAACTTTTCTCTTTCCGACGTCCGCCACCTGTTGCGCATCAAAGCAGAGGCTATGGTGAATGCCGAAGGAGCGTCACGCCCACCTTATTTGTTCGGAAAAATTTCACAGGCAACCTTCAGTGAGCAGGGTATCGGCTGGCTGTTCCGCAACCTGACAGGAAAAGACGAAATGCCTAATGTGCTGAAGCAGGTGGAGTTTTTAGACTTCGAAGGAGATATATCAGGATTCATGCACCAACTTACGGTGTATGGCAATTTCCGTTCGGCAATAGGCAGCTTGAAAGCAAACGTCACAATGCACAAAGACACGATAACCAACCTGAACAGCTACTCCGGAAAGATTTTAAGCGAAGACTTTAACATCGGGAAACTGCTAAACAAGGAGAATACATTGGGAAAAGCGGCGTTTGACATCGAACTAAAAGGGTTGAGATATCAGAACGACCGACCGGAATCATACGTAAAAGGAGTTATTTCATCGTTAGAATACAATCAATACAATTACCAGAACATTTTACTTGACGGGCAATATCAGCCGGGAGGTTTTCAGGGAAAAATAGCATTGAATGATGAAAACGGAACGATTGAAGTCAACGGACAGTTCGTCACCAAACAACAGACTCCGGACTTCAACTTACGTGCCATTGTCCGCAATTTACGTCCCAACAATCTGAATCTGACCAAAAAATATCAAGATACAGATATTTCACTGAACCTGACAGCCGACTTCTCCGGACATTCGGTCGACGACATGAAAGGAGAAATCAATCTTGACAGCCTTTCCGTTGATGCTCCAGATAATGAACGCGACTATTTCTTACAGAATCTGAACATCACAGCCGGAAATACGGATGGAGAAAAAGAAATCCGCATTCACTCGCCGTTTATGAGAGGAACCGTAAAAGGGAACTATTCATACCGCAGTATTTGGGCAAGTATCCAGCGAGTAATACGCCAATATTTGCCATCTATTTTACCGGAAAAGGCACAGACAGACACCCCAAACAACAATTTCAATTTCGATTTATATGTTGAAAACAGCGACTTCGCTTCAAAAGTATTCGACATTCCGCTGACGTTAAAAATGCCGGCAACAATCAAAGGATATTTTAACGACAGCCTTGCGCGGATGGGCATCAATGCGTATTTCCCTCAATTCAGCTACAATGGAAAAGAATATGAATCGGGAAACATTATCTGCGAAAACCCTTCCAACGAACTTCAATGCCGCGTCAGGGTAGGTACGCTGATGAAAAAAGGTGCAATGTTTAATTTTACCTTGCACACACGGGCTAAAAACGACCATTTGCAGACTACGCTCTACTGGGGAAACAATACCAATATTACGTATAGCGGGAAAGTGGATGCCGTGGCAGGATTCAGCAAAATGGAAAACACGAAGCAATTACTTACGAAAATAGATTTGCGCCCCAGTCAGATTGTTTTAAACGATACGGTGTGGAATGTGCATCCGGCTACTATAACCGTCGCCAAAGACAGCATTGAAATACAGAATTTCTTGTTCGAACATGCCGACCAGCACCTGAAAGCAAATGGAAGAATCGGGAAAAAGGCTTCAGACTCTTGCTTGGTGGACTTACGTAACATCAATCTGCTATACATCATGGACATGATTCAATTCCACGCCGTGAAGTTCTACGGACTCATCAGCGGCAAGGTGCATTTGCATCATGTAATGGACGACCCGGTGATACAGGCACGGCTCGATGTAGGCAATTTCTCTTTGAACGATGCACTGTTGGGGCAGGCTGACATAACCGGCAGTTGGGATAAGGAGATAGGCGGTATCCGTCTGCTTGCCGACATACGGGAAAATGAATCGCGGTTTACGCGCGTCAACGGATATGTATCTCCCAAACTGAAAGGATTGGACCTGCATATTCAGGCGGGCGGAACCGATATGTCGTTCTTGCAGCCTTTTATCAAAAACATATTCAGTGACGTAAGGGGACGGGCATACGGGAACGTGCGCCTTTTCGGGCCGTTCTCCGGGCTTGACTTGGAAGGGTCTGTACAGGCAAACATGGGTATGAAGGTCAATATCCTGAATACACGTTTCGAAGCGAGTGCCGACTCCGTGCGGATTACATCGGGAAATTTCCACTTCGAAAACGTACAGTTGAACGACCCTGAGGGGCATTTAGGAACAGCTAATGGGGAGCTTCATCATACAAAACTGAAAAACCTTTCTTACCAATTCCGCTTTGATATGAATAACATGCTGGTATATAACACTGCACGTGAGACTCCCGACTTTCCTTTCTACGGACGGATTTACACCACAGGCAATGTCCGGCTGCGCGGAGGAGACAATATGCTGAACGTCGACGGCACACTGCGGGCTGATAACCGTACAGCGTTTGCTTACGTATTGGGAGGAACATCAGAGGCCGTCAGCAATCAATTTATTACTTTTGTCGACCGTACGCCACGCCGTCAACAAGAAGATATAGAAACAGAGGTGTATCATTACTTAAACCAACCGGATAAGAAAGATGAAGATGATACGCCGGCCGATGTACGTATCAACTTACAAATAGAACCGACCGAACAGGCCAACATGAAAATTATCATGGACCCGCTCGCCGGAGATAATATCTCGGCAAAAGGAACGGGGAACTTGCGTATCAATTTCTTCAATAAAGGTGATTTCCAGATTTTCGGCACGTATAACATAGCCGAGGGAATTTACAAGATGAGTATGCAGAATGTTATTCGCAAAGATTTCGTGTTGCAACCGGGAGGAACGGTCAGCTTCAACGGAAACCCGCGTGAGGCTAACCTCGATGTGCAGGCGGTGTATACGGTCAATTCGGCTTCGCTGAACGACTTGATTGCTGATGCGGCCTCATCGAGAGGGAATGTCCGTGTAAACTGTTTGCTGAATCTGACCGGAAACCTGACTTCTCCGAATCTGAAGTTCGACCTTGAACTGCCAACGGTGAATGAGGAAGACCGTGAACTGGTTCGAAGTCTGACAAGTACCGAAGAGCAGATGAACACTCAAATTATTTATCTGTTAGGAGTAGGCAAATTCTACACGTATGATTACGCAAATAACTCTACGCAGTCTGATGCAACCAGCTCGCTGGCATTCAGTACCTTGTCCGGGCAATTGAACAACATGCTTTCGCAGGTAATCAACAACGGAAACTGGAACGTGGGTACAAACCTCAGTACGGGTGAAAAGGGATGGAGCGATGTGGAGGCCGAAGCTATCTTGTCGGGACGTTTGCTGAATAACCGACTTATCATCAACGGAAACTTCGGTTACCGGGAGAATACGATGCGTAACACCAATTTCGTGGGGGACTTTGAAGCCATCTGGCTGCTGACCAAAAACGGAGATTTGCGACTGAGGGGATATAATCAGACTAACGACCGTTATTTCACCAAATCGACACTCACTACACAGGGTATCGGCCTGATGTATAAAAAGGATTTCACCAATTGGAAAGAACTGGTAGACCAATTCTTGCACCGACGACGCCTGCGCACTTCAAAGAAGAAGAAAGAAGATGAAATGAATTACGAAAAATCGCAAAAAGAGGCGCTTCCTGCCGCTCAAAAGAAAAGAACAAAAAAAGAATAACAGAATATGGAAAAAACGTATTATTTACCTGCCGAATGGCATCGGCAAAGTTATATCCAATTAACGTGGCCTCATGCTGAAACCGACTGGGCATATATGCTTGATGAAGTGGAAGAATGTTTTTTCAATCTTGCACAAGAAATCGCCACGCGCCAGCCACTGCTGTTGGTTGCACCGGAGTTTCCCGACAAGCTGAAGGATGCTCCGTTCCGTACAAACATTCATTTTATTGCATGTCCTACTAACGATACGTGGGCACGCGACCATGCGTTCATTACTTTGTTGGAACAACATGCCGACCCTTTGCTGCTCGACTTCTGTTTCAACGGCTGGGGAATGAAGTTTGCTGCATGTAAAGATAATCTGATTAACAGCCATGTCTTTAAAAGCGGACTGCTGAACGGCGATTACATCAACTGCCGGAATTTTGTTTTGGAGGGAGGTTCTATCGAAAGCGACGGAAACGGCACCCTGCTTACCACATCTACCTGTCTGCTGGCTCCGAACCGGAACGATACGATGACACGCAAAGACATCGAACTGTACCTGATGGAACGGTTTAACCTGCGACAAGTGTTATGGCTAGATTACGGCTACCTCGCCGGAGACGATACCGACAGCCATGTAGACACGCTGGCTCGGCTTTGTCCGGACAACACCATCACTTACGTACAATGTACGGACAAGAACGATGAGCATTACGGCGCGCTCCGCACGATGGAAGAACAGTTGAAAACCTTCCGCACACCCGACGGAGACCCCTACCGTTTGCTCCCGCTTCCGATGGCAGATGCCGTATACGACGAGGATGGCGAACGCCTGCCTGCTACGTATGCCAATTTCTTGATAATGAACAAAGCCGTACTCTATCCTACGTATGCCCAACCGGAAAACGACGCACGTGCTGCCCAAGTGTTGGCGGAGGCGTTCCCCGGACGTGAAATCGTAGGCGTAGACTGCTGCGCTCTCATCAAGCAACACGGTTCGCTTCACTGTGTTACCATGCAATATCCCGACTCTATCAAAACCAAATAACAAACACTCATGAAAAGAACTATCCGCGTAGGTATCGTTCAGCAATCGTGTACGAACGATATCAAACTGAATCTTGAAAAACTCCACCGTAACATCGCTACCGTGGCGCAAGCAGGAGCTGAATTAGTAGTCTTACAAGAGCTTCATAATACCCCTTACTTCTGTCAGACGGAAGACACTGCCATGTTCGACCTTGCCGAACCGATTCCCGGTCCATCTACCGGATTTTACAGCGAACTGGCTGCCGCCTACCGTGTGGTATTGGTTACATCGCTCTTCGAACGCCGTGCGGCAGGGCTTTACCACAACACCGCCGTGGTATTCGATGCCGACGGAAGCATTGCCGGAAAGTATCGCAAAATGCACATTCCCGATGACCCTGCCTATTACGAAAAGTTCTACTTCACACCGGGAGACATTGGTTTTAATCCGATAGAAACCTCAATAGGCAAACTCGGCGTGCAAGTTTGCTGGGACCAATGGTATCCGGAAGGTGCGCGCCTGATGGCACTCAAGGGAGCTGAATTGCTGATTTACCCCACCGCCATCGGATGGGAAAGCACCGACACGCAGGAGGAGAAAATGCGGCAATTAGGTGCATGGGTTACTGTACAGCGCGGTCACGCCGTAGCTAACGGACTGCCGGTAATCGCCGTAAACCGTGTAGGCCATGAGCCTGATCCATCCGGTCAAACCAACGGCATCCAGTTTTGGGGAAACAGTTTCGTAGCAGGTCCGCAGGGCGAAATCATCGCACAGGCAAGTAACCTGAAAGAAGAAAACTTGGTAGTGGAAATCGACATGAACCGCAGCGAGAACGTGCGCCGCTGGTGGCCTTTCCTCCGCGACCGCCGTATTGATGAGTTCGGCGAGCTGACCAAACGGTTTATCGACTGAAGCATCCGGCGCTGACCTACGTAAATCAGCGTAAGTATCACCTTGTTTCTGATAGTCCAGCGTAAAATATGGAAAGACCAAGCCAAGCAATAGATTACGAAAGACTCAGATACATATATACGGATAAACCACCCCGATCTGTGCGATAAAATTTTTCTTTACAAGAATGTAGCATTAAAACAGTAAAACGAAAGGGACTATGTATATTGGGCTGAATTTGCTTTTTATGTTCAGCCAACATACATAGTCCCTGTTATATTATCGCTTATCCGGAAACGCAGAATCAGCCACGCAACTGCTTATCCATAGCTGCTGCGGCGCGGCGGCCGTCTCCCATTGCCAAGATTACTGTAGCACCGCCGCGAACGATGTCGCCACCGGCATAAATCGTGGGGATGGACGACTGCATATTGTCGTTTACGGCAATCGTTCCCTTGCGTCCCAACTCCAATCCGGGAATTGAATTGGGGACAATCGGGTTGGGCGATACACCTACGCTGACAATCGCCATGTCGATGTCTATCGTTTCTACTGCACCGGGGATGGGTACGGGGCTGCGGCGACCTGAAGCATCCGGCTCACCCAATTCCATCTTCTGAAGAACGACTTGTTTCACTTTTCCCTGTTCATCGGCTATGTATTCTATCGGATTATGCAAAGTGAGGAACTCCACGCCTTCCTCTTTCGCATGTTTTACTTCCTCGATACGGGCGGGCATCTCAGCTTCCGAGCGGCGGTAGATAATCATGGCTCTCTCTGCACCCAAGCGACGTGCCGTACGGACGGAATCCATCGCCGTGTTTCCGCCACCGATAACGGCTACACGTTTACCGAAGGTTACGGGAGTATCCGAATCTTCGCTTGCCGCATCCATCAGGTTGACGCGCGTCAGGTATTCGTTAGACGACATGATGTTGATGGAGTTCTCGCCCGGAATGTTCATGAAATTCGGCAGACCTGCTCCCGAAGCCACGAAGATTCCTTTATAGCCGGCTTGTTCCAAATCGTCTACGCTGACGGTTTTTCCGATGATGCAATCTTTAACGAACTCAACCCCCATCTTCGACAGGTTTTCGATTTCCACGTCTACTATCTTGTTGGGCAGACGGAACTCCGGTATACCGTATTTCAATACACCGCCGATTTCATGCAGGGCTTCGAACACGGTTACGCTGTAACCCAATTTCGCCATATCGCCTGCAAACGACAATCCGGCAGGTCCTGAACCCACCACGGCTACTTTGATGCCGTTCTTCTCAGCCACTTCGGGCACGGAAATCTGTCCGCTTTCGCGTTCGTAATCGGCAGCAAAACGTTCCAAGTAACCGATGGCAACGGCTTCGTGTCCCATCTTCAGGTGAATACACTGCGATTCGCACTGTTTTTCCTGAGGGCATACACGGCCGCATACGGCAGGCAGTGCACTGGTTTGCTTCAATACGCGGGCTGCTTCGAGGAACTCTCCGCGCTCAATGTTCTTAATGAATCCCGGAATATTGATACCTACCGGACAGCCGTTCATACACGAAGGGTTGGCACAATCCAGACAACGCTTTGCTTCCGTCAGCGCCTGCTCTTCGTTCAAGCCCAAATTTACTTCCTCTTTGCGGCTGTGCGAACGGTATTCGGGGTCAAGCTCGTTCATCTTCACACGCGGGATGGCAGTACGTTCTTTCGGTT
>ULKS01008448.1_pt1 | contig 12585 bp, 9 predicted proteins | sample 1951211 | NCBI WGS metagenome assembly ULKS01 (sample SAMEA4835506, study PRJEB28245) | human gut metagenome | biome: gut microbiome; material: fecal sample | place: Denmark | collected 2008 | reverse complement strand
GAACGTCCGCTCAGCGACTCACAGCTTGCTGCTGCCAAAAAGCAACTCTGCGGTCAGGTGGTTATCTCGACCGACGCTGCCGAAGGCTATGCCCTGGCCCTCGGCAAAACCTTTGCCCACTACGGCACCCACCGCAACGTCAGCGCGCTTTGCAGTCGCATCCGCGAAATCACTGCTGCCGATGTGCAGCAAGTGGCCGCTGAGATTTATGCCGACGACCGCCTGACAACGCTCATATACCGATGAATACGCGATTTTTCTGAAAATTCATGGCATTATTCTCATCCGCCCAACTTAAACAGACTGCAGCCGAACTTGGTTTTTCGGCTTGCGGTATAGCCCAGGCAGCCCCCCTCAGTGCCACACGGCAGGCTGAGCGGCGTGCCTGGCTGGCAGAAGGTTATCAGGCCGATATGCTGTATTTAGAGCAGCACACCGACAAACGCTTTGACCCCCGGCTGCTGCTCGAAGGCGCACGTACGGTAGTGAGCCTCGCTGTTAATTACTATCCCGGTTCGTGGGACGAACTGGCCCGCGAACTTGCCGGAACCATTGACGCTCATGACACCGATGAAAAGGCCGGAATCAACGATGAAAAGGCTGATTTTACCGATGAAAAGGCCGAAAATGTGGCATTCCATCAGCCCAACGCCTGGCACTTGGCACGTTACGCCTATGGCACCGACTATCATGAAGTGGTGAAATCCATGCTTCGCAGTTTAGCCCAAGCCATGGGTTGGACCACCGAAACCGAAGTACGCTGTTTTGTTGACACGGCCCCCATCGACGAAAAGTATTGGGCAGAGCAGAGCGGCATAGGCTGGCGTGGTCGTCATTCGCAGCTTATTGTGCCCCATGCTGGCAGCTATTTCTTTTTAGGCGAGTTACTCATCGTACACGAAGCCGACCACTACGACCAACCGCATTCCCCGCAGTGTCCGCCTCATTGTCGGCGTTGCATTGATGCCTGTCCCACGTCGGCGCTTCGAGGCGACGGCACGCTCGATGCCCGTCGTTGTCTGTCGTATCTCAGCATAGAGCACCGCGGTCCTTTGCCACCCGAAGCCGCCCAGAAGATGTCGCCCTGTATTTATGGATGTGACCGTTGTGCCGAAGCCTGTCCCTTTAATCGTATGGCGCGTCGCACCACGATTGATGCCCTCCGTCCTCGCCCCTCCCTGCTCGCCATGACTCCTGAAGGCTGGATTAACCTCAGTGTGGAGCAGTATCGTGAATTATTCCGGAAAAGTGCGGTGAAAAGGGCCAAATTCGAGGGAATCACGCGCAACATTCAAGCTGTGGCACAAACGCACTTACGCTCTGAAGCAGCAGAACGCGATTCCGGCTCAGTCGCAAAAGCGTGTGGTAAAACTTAACGACGCATCATGTGTCTCAGACAGGCCTACCTGCCTTACTTTCTGTACGAAGCCGCAGCGTTTAGCTTCCTCACAACGCTACTGCCCTTACACATATTTTTGCTACTCAGCCTCTGCTTTCTCGACAGAATCCTAAACGGGTTCACCCAAAATAAAAACGGGAAAACCTTTTAGTCTTCCCGTTTTATTTTTTATATACGATGCTTTATAAGATTACCAACATGGCTTTTTGCGTGCCATTCATATAATGTACGGTTAATAGATGTGTGCCATGCAATGAACTGATGTTTACAGGCATTTTGGCAGTTTGGAGCACTTTGCGGCCACTGATGTCGCAGATGCTAATTTCTTTTACATCGCCATTGACATACAGCATTCCGTTGTCGGTATGGTACAATACATTGTTGTCCGTTTCAACGCTTTCAATAGCTGTTGTTTTTTTATCGTTCACGGTGAATGCGATAGCACTGTTGTATTTGGCAACCGTCATTTCTTTCGAAGTATCGAATTTTCCCCAGCCATACCAGTAACCGCAACCTTCGTTCTCGCTACGATCGTACGCTTTGAAGAATACACCAGACAAAGAATTGTAGTCCCAATTCAAGTCTGTAAATACTGCCAGATTTCCGCCGGTATATTCAAATTCCGTGGTCAAGGGTATATCCAGAACACAATCCTTGGGAGTAGCTCCTGTCATTTTCAAGGTAGCTTCGCCTTCGTAAACGAGTGTCATTTCGTTTAAAGGAATCCAACCTTCAGCAGCGTTTTCATGGGTGGTGTTTGCCATATAAACCTTTACGGGGAATGATTTACCCATGAATGACGTACCTACATAAGAGATTTGCTTGATGTATTTTTGGCTAAATCCTAATTCTTCAGGTTTGTAGATGTTGAGAACACCACTATTGCTGTCGTAGAGAGCGAACGGAGCAAATTGGGTTGTACCTTCAGAGAGTGTACCAACTTTGAAAGTTGAGGAGTTTCCTGCATCCTGCACGTTTACTTTGAATGCATCAGTGCTGTTATCTTCAGGCGTTGCATCTTCATCGCAAGTAATCGTGGCTTTAACAGCGGTCACGCTCTTATCCGCAGGTGTCCAATCCAATGCGTATTCTTTAAATTCACCGGGTTGGATGGCAGCAGGAGACGTTAAGGCGGTTAACACCTTGTCGGTGGCAACATCCTTCAGTTCAATTTTGAAATCAGAAACAGCTTTTGAACCTTTATTGTTGACCTGTACGAGGTAGCGTGAGGCAGCTTCCAAAGCAGGAGTGGCATCACCATCAATAGCTGTAGCTATCATATTCTGTCCGGCTAATTCCTTTACAGCCATGCTGTGCATGAATAAGAAGTTGGCATTAGGACCTGAAAGCGATTTGATGGCTAATTGATAATCATTGCTCGTAGTCGGTGTGAACGAGAATGTAATGTCAGCTGAAGTCCAGTTGGTTGAGTATTGGTCAAATTTCTGAATAGAGATAGGGTCTTTGCCATCTTTCAAAAGTACGAACTCAAAATCGCAAATACCATATATATAAATACCAGCAGTTACTTCGTAGTTTTTTCCGGCTTCAAATGCAAATATATGCGAAGCTGCATAATCTTCGCCAGCACCCGCAGACACAGGTTTGTATGCCCACGAACGACGTTTGTTGGCAGCGTTTACCTGCAATTTCCAACCGTTTCCGTCACCATCGGCATCAATGGCTACCCATTGTGACGCATCTTCATCATTACTGAAATCACAAGTATATGGCAATGCGTTTTTCGGGCCGAGTACCATAGTCTCCGAAGTTACTTGTCCGCCTTGACCTGCCATGTTGTTGGCGATAATGGTATACGAACATGCACGCGGTTTACCAGTTACCTTGTCGGTTATTGTCAACTCTTTGGTATTTTCAGTCACAACGATGCTGTCGTTACGCATCACGCGATACGACACTTCTGCCGGATTGAACCAACCGCCGTTAGTGCTTGCAACAGGTGCATCCCAAGTCAAAGTTACCTGATCAATACCTTCTTTCTTGAGCTTGATATTTTGGGCTTCCGCGGGGGTGTCAACACCAACGAAAGCAGATATTTCGGCAGGGGCACCATTGCCATTAGCGTTCGAAACAACCACACGATAAATCACATTTCCTCCTACAAAGTTATCTTCGATTTTGTCAAGGAATGACGATTTCTCACCAGGATTACCCGCAATGGTTGAAACCAATTTATCATTACGATAGATTGAAATCTTTGTGATTTCAGTAAGAGGTTCGCCGCCAAAGAGTTTTGACGGATTGACCCATTCGAGGGTTGCTTGGGGCTGTCCATTTTCGCCAGCTACAACTTTCAAATCGGTGGCAGCAGCTGGAGTATTGGCTGCAGATGCCGAGAAGGGGATATAAAGACCCACAATTTGACCCTCGTTGCCGATAGCACCTAAGCGGGTTACTTGTGCTGTCAGCGTATCGATGGTAGCCATAAACGATTCGTCTAATTGAACAGGACCTTGCACGGTTGAAGTTTGAGCCGCCCAATAAAGTGTACCCGTGGTGTGATCAAACTCCATGGTTTGCATGTAGTTAGGCGTTTCGTTTAATTGGGCTACTTCGGTCACTTCGCCTGTGGTCTTGTTAATCTTGCATAAGTAACCATCGAAGGAGATGGCAAACAAGTCACCTTGATAAGTACAGGCCAATGTAAAATAACGCTTGGGAAGTGAGAATTTCTTAGTTGCAACAGCTGTATTAAGGTCGATGGTGTAAAGCTCCGAAGCATTATTGTCGCTATTTACGGCAATAGCCCACATGGTAGATGTGGCATAGTCGTATGACATGTCGTTAATTTTCGATGAAAAACCACTGAGTACACCCACACGAGTATATTTACCAGTTTTTACATCTACTCTGAGCAGAGAATCGGGTACTTCTGCACCGATTTCATTTGTTTTAATAGTTTCGGCATAATACGCATCATTTGCGTATGCGCCGGCAAATACATCAGTTTTACCAAACTGAACAATTTGATTGTAGGTCGTAAAGTTTCCTTCTAAAGGAAATGAAACGAGCGAGTTGACCTTACGATACTCTGTTTCGTCAAGAGTAAGGATGCCATAGGCTACCTTATTTTCAGCAAATGCTGAAATGGCTGCTAGAACAACAACAAGTGTGAGTAAGAACTTTTTCATAAAGTGTGGATTAAAAGTAGAACATTCAGGTTTTTAAATACAGATAGGGCCTTAATTCTTTATAATGTGTTATTTGTTTACAGAACTAATAAATCTTATTTCATATTGCAAATATATAAATAATAATTTGTGTCAAAATGATATTCGTTATTTTTTTGGAAAAACTTTTACACATAAATCCCATTGATAGTTCTGTTCGTTTCGGTTTTGTGAAGCATCTTAATGAAGTTAGTTTCTAAAAAAACACTTGGAAACTCTATAAAATATGAGTTTCCAAGTGTGGATAGGTTTCCTAAGAATAAGGTGAGATGTTTGAAGTGGAGGTTAGGCTCTGAACAGTTCCTTCAGTACGGCCAGCGATTTGAGTTCCGGAAAGTTCGGAAGGTGCAGGCGGTAGTAGAGGTTGATGTATTCCAACATACGCGAACGGTCGGCACCCGAGAATTTGAAGAAGCGCATGTTGTCGTAGCGCATACGCATGAGCAGCGGAACGAGGGCTGCATCGCGCGGTTCGAGAAAGTCGGGGTGAAGGGGCTGCTCGGCGGTGAAGTCGGACGAACGGAGGTCGAAGTAATAACCCGGTTGGGTGGTTTCGACATTCGGCATGAAACCCAAAAAGCGCGTGAGCCTGAGTAAGAACACAAGGTGGAAACTGGCAAAGCCGGTTTCGCAGGCATCGAGCCACTCAATGGAGCGTAGCACGTAGGTGAAAATGCTTTGGTGGTCGGGTTCGGACTTTACCGCATGATACAGAAACTCGGCCAGAAAAAGGGCCATCGCGCCTTTGTAGGGGTCGTAGGGCACGGTGCTGAGGTTGAGCAAGGTGTTTGCCGCCGTGGGGCGTTGCAGTTCGGCACGCGGACGTTCCTGCCATTCGACGCTGAGTACTGCCAGAGGCTGAAACAGGGCATGGCGAACTGCTGTACGTTTGGCGCGTGAAATTCTGACGAGCATGCCTACGCAGCCTTGCTGTTCGGTCAGTAGGTTGGCAATGAAGTGTTCATCGTTGTACTTCACCACATTCAGTACAATGGCATTTGAACGCATAGTTTTACGGTTATGGGTTGGTGAAATGCTTACCAGTATTATGCTTACCAGTATTTAGCAATGGGTTATGCTTCGCGCACAGCCAGTTTGAAACGGATGCGGAAATTCTGACGTTCGGCGTCCCAGTTGGTGCCGAGTAGCAGAAATTCGCCCAATTCGCCGGTGCTCTTGACGTGGGCTCCGATGCAGGGACATACGTCGTAGTTGCCGATGCGCACGAGTCGCAGCGTTTCGCTGGCATTTTCGGGCAAACGGTCGGTTTTTACTTCGTCGGGTACTTCGCTGAGGCTTACATATTCGTAGGTTACGGGCAGGTCGTCCGCAATCAGGCGGTTCATGGTGTCGACAATTTCCTGTACCTTTTCGGCGGATGGTTCCTCAGGCAGTGAAAAGCTGATTTTGCTTTTTTTCCGTTCGATGTGGGCATTGCGCGAGCGTTCGCAGCCAAACATGCGTACCATCGTACGGTTGAGTAAGTGTTCGGCGGTGTGCATGGGCGGATATTCCGCCTTGTTGTGTTCGTTGAGTTGCGGTTCGTTCATGTGTGTGTGGCGTTTGTAGCGCGTGTTCGGTGTGTATGAATGTGGATAATTAACCTGCCGTTCAGTTGATGCTGTCGATTTCTTCTTTCGTCAGTCCTGTAGCTCCCATAATTAACGCTATTGCAGCACCTGATGCTTTCAGAAAGCGAGCCACTTCGATGGCTTTGTTTTTGGCTCCTTCAGCAAGTCCTTCAGCAAGTCCTTTTTCATGTCCTTCGAACCGTCCTTCTTCGCGTTCGGTAATAATATTGTTGCGCAGAATGACGATGTTGTCTAAGTGGCGGTAATAGGCTTTCAGTTCATCGTGGGTCATCATGGCCAGTTTCAATTTTTTGCGCGCTTCGTCCAATCCGGGCGCAGTGGCATTTGAAGGAATATCGCCGGTGTTGAGGTAATAAATCCATTCTTCAAGCGGACTTTTGGCCACTTGGTTGAAACCGTTGACTTTCAGAATGTAGTATTCCGGATAGAGCTGGCTGACCGTATCGGCCTTGAAGGTTTGCCTCTGGAAGGGGGTGAGTTCGAGCAAGTCGTTGGTGTGGATGCCGCGGAACTCGGTTTTGCCGTGGTACACGTAGTCCTTGCCGTGACCCAACGAGAAGTAAACAATGTTGATGCTGTAAACCTTGCGTACTTTGGCGTAATTGTCGCCTCGCTCAATGTATTCCGTCACGAGTTTCGACGTGCCGAAGAGCATGCGCTGGAAGTAAGCGTACTCGCTGTTGTTCTGTATTTCAATCAGAAAAAGTTCGCCTTTTGAGTCTTCGGCAAGTATGTCGACGCGGTTGTACTTATCGAATTCGTCCTCCTGGTTGCTTTCGCTTTCCAGCAGTTTCTGAATCACAATTTTTTCACCTAACAGCGTGGTGAGAAAACCTTCCAATACGCTGAAATTGGCCTTGTTCCTGAGCAATCGTTTCATGGCCCAGTCAAAACGAATCACTTGGTTATTCTTGTTGCTGTTCATAACTTTCTAACATATTGGTTTACAATGAACAAAGGTAAGAAGAAATCTCAATATTTACAATAAAATCAACTTGGGTTGGTGGCTTCAAGTAGCAAAAAATGTTGGTTAGCAAGCGTGACGCGACGCATGAAAAATCCCCGTTTCGTCGCTGATGCTTAACAGTGTCAGCGATGAAACGGGGAAAAATGATGTGTGACGCCAGCGCAAAAAATGCGTTTACCAAATGGCGAAGTTCACCTGATTTGTTAGAAAATCATGGCACCAAACGGAAAAACAGGCTGATTATTTTCATATAAATTTACTTACTCAACGATTTGCTGTTTAACATTTACGGCAAAGGAACCGGTGAGGCTTGGAAGGTTTACCCATACAAAACGTTACAGAAGCAAAAATCCCCCAAAATGAATCCCCGTTTCTTCGTTTTACTCCTTGGCAGAGTTTAGGAAGAAGCGGGGATTTCACAAAGTAAAATTCAACCAGTTTGAAAAGCAAGGGGCTTAATTGGCTTGCGGAATGTAGTCGGTGGCACCTTTGTCCTCTTCGTGACGGATGTGTTCCATTGAACCGTCGAACTGCGTGTGCTGAGGCTGCGATACCTGACGTGCATAGCGACTGACGCTGAGAATCATGCCAATGTAAATACAGTTGATAAGTGTCGACGTACCGCCACGGCTGATGAGCGGAAGCGGCTGGCCGGTTACGGGGAAAAGGCCTACGGCTACCATCATGTTGAGCACTGCCTGCGAAACGATGAGCAGCGTAAGCCCCATGGCAAGCAAGGGCGGGAAACTCCTTTCGCACCTACTGGCTATGCGCCCGGCACGGAATAGCAGCACAATGTAAAGAAAGGCTACAAAGGCAGCTCCAATCAGCCCCAATTCCTCGATGATGATGGCGTAGATAAAGTCGGAAAAAGCCTGGCTCAGAAAGTCGCGCTCAACCGAATTGCCCGGCATCTTACCCACAATGCCGCTCGAAGCAATGGCAATGTTGGCGTGGGCAACTTGTGCGTCGGCATCGATGTCGAAAAGCGAAGGATCGTTTTTTACGGCTTCGTTATCCTCGCCAAAATGCGATTCAATACGCGACGACCAGGTGCCCAAACGGTGCAAACCCGGCACTTCGCTCAGTTCGCTGTTTGAGCCGATGCCAATAATCAGGCTGATGCCCATCATGCCCAACAGCACGATGACACCCAGCAGCTTGCCGATTTGGATGAGCGATACGCGGCCTATAAACATCATGAGCACCACTACGCCAAAAAGCAGACAGGCTGTTGAAAGGTTTTCGGTGAAAATGAGTCCACAGATGGGTAGCGTGCAGTAAAGAATGTTGCGAAAGGCATATTTGCTTGCGCCCGCTTCAGTTTGCATGCGCGAAAGAATGAGGGCTACGGCAATGACCACGGCTCCTTTGCCAAGTTCGGAGGGTTGGAAGGGAATGCCGAAAAAGTCGTACCAACGGCGGGCACCATTGGTTACGTCGCCCGTGATAGAGGTGACTAACAGCAGAATGAATGCAAGCGGGTAGAGCAGAATGGGAATGGCCTTGAACAGCCGGCAGGGTATTTTGTGAACGAACAGCACAATGATAGTGCCGCCCGTGAGAAACAGTGCCTGCTTGATAAGAGGGTCCCAAAAACTGCCACTGCGGTAGCTGAGCGTGCTGGCGGCACTGAACACCTCGACGAGCGAGATGATGCAGAGCAAAAAGTAAACGGCCCAGACTACGCGGTCGCCCATGAATAATGAACCTAATGATTTCATGCCAAATGATGGGAATGAAGTGTTGAAGGGAAAGGATAGTGAAGTGAAAGCGGTTTCAAATCAGCCTATGCCCGTTCGGCCCAGTTTTTCACCCAGGTCTTGAACTGTTCGCCGCGGTCTTCCATGTTGCGGAACAGATCGAAGCTGGCGCAGCACGGACTGAGCAGCACGGTATCGCCGGCATGAGCCAACTGAACGGCTTGCTCCATACATTCGGCCATAGAGTGAGTGTCGGCCACGGGTAAACCAAGCGCATCGAACGAAGCATGCAGTTTGGCATTGTCAACCCCCATGTAAACCAAGGCACGGCATTTTTCGCGCACCATGGGCACAATGTCGGCATAGTCGTTGCCCTTGTCCTTACCGCCAAGAATCAGCACCACGGGCGTGGTCATGCTTTCAAGGGCGCAGTGGCAGGCATCGACGTTTGTCGCCTTAGAGTCGTTGACAAAATGAATGCCATTGACTGTACCAGCCTTTTCAAGTCGGTGCTCCACGCCGGGAAAGTCAGAAAGTCCCTGACGCACCACTTCGGGGTCGACCCCTGCAGCCAGTGTGGCCAAGGCAGCCGCGATGGAGTTGCGCAAGTTGTGTTTGCCCGGCAGCGAGAGCTGGCAGAGCGGCATGCTGAACGGTACGGGACTATTGATTACCAATTCGCCATTTTGCGCCCATGCCACAGCACCTTCCGACGGCTCGTCGGTAAATCCGCAGCGTTTTACTGCAGTTTCTCGCTTGTTCAAGGCCTGCGGCACATAGTTGTCCTCCATCCAGTAAATGAACGAGTCGGTCGGCCCTTGATTTTGCAGAATGCGCATTTTTGAGTTCACATAGTTCTGCATTTCAAAGTTGTAGCGGTCGAGGTGGTCGGGCGTGATGTTCAGCAGCACAGCGATGTCAGCGCGGAACCGATACATATTGTCGAGCTGAAATGACGACAGTTCGATGACGTAGGTGCTGTGCGGAGTTTCGGCCACCTGCAGTGCCAGACTGTGTCCGATGTTACCAGCCAGTCCCACGTCGGCGCCCGCCTTTTTCAGAATGTGGTAAATGAGCGAAGTGGTAGTAGTTTTACCGTTGCTGCCCGTAATGGCAATCATGCGTGCATCCGTGTAGCGCGCGGCAAATTCAATTTCGCTGAGAATGGGCGTACCCTTTTCAATGAGTCGGGCCACCATGGGAGCCGTGTCGGGAATGCCCGGGCTTTTCACCACCTCGTCGGCATTGAGAATCAGTTCCTCGGTATGTTTGCCTTCTTCAAAAGCTATGTGGTGTTTGCGCAGCATTTCCTGGTAGCGCGGTTTGATGCTACCCATGTCCGAAACGAACACTTCGTAACCTTTTTGCAGTGCCAGAATGGCGGCACCCACGCCGCTTTCGGCGGCACCTAAAACAACTAATCGCATATTTCTTTGCATGCTATTTTTGCGAAACTGCTTTGAAACTGATTCCTTCCTTCGAGGGGCGGATTTCTGGTTCAAAGCAGTTTCAGTATGGTTCGTTATCTGATTTTCAGCGTAATGATGGTCAGTGCAGCCAGGATGATGGTAGTAATCCAAAAGCGGACGGTGATTTTCGACTCGTGCCATGCACCATTGGGCCATTTCATCAAGTATTTACACTCAGGGTCGAGCTGTGAGGGCAGCACTCTGAAATTATCGTGAATGGGCGTGCGCTTGAAAATACGCTGTTTCACGCCTTTGCGCTTACCCAGTTTGAAGTATTCCACCTGCAAGATGACGCTGAGGCTTTCAATCAGGAAAATACCGCAAAGAATGGGAATGAGCAGTTCTTTGTGAATAATGATGGCCAGCACGGCAATGATGCCGCCGATGGTCAGCGAGCCCGTATCGCCCATGAATATTTGTGCCGGATAGGCATTGTACCACAGGAAACCGATGAGCGCACCAATCATGGCACAAATAAATATTACCAGTTCCTGCGACCCCGGCACATACATGATGTTCAGGTACGAGGCAAATTCAATGTGGCTCGACACGTAGGCCAATATGCCCAGCGCAATACAGATGATGGCCGAATTACCCGCAGCCATGCCGTCCATACCGTCGTTGAGGTTTGCACCGTTCGATACCGCTGTAATCACGAAAATCGTAACCAGCACGAACACCACCCAACCGGCCTCCGTTTTGTATTTTCCGCAAAAGCCTACGAGGTCAGCATAATCGAAGTTGTTGTTTTTGACAAACGGAATGGTGGTAATGGTACTTTTAACCGGTTCGCTTTTATGCACAATTTCGGTGACGTTGCCGCGACGTTGCATTTCGATGTTTTCGCGAATGGTGGCATCAGGGCTCAAGTAGAGCGTCAGTCCCACGAACAAGCCGAGCAGTACTTGTCCCACGATTTTGTATTTGCCCGCAAGTCCGTCTTTGTTTTTCTTGAAAATTTTGATGTAGTCGTCCAAAAAACCCAAGATGCCCAGCCATACGGTGGTGACAATCATGAGAATCATGTAAATGTTTCGCAAACGGCCCAGCAGCAGGCAAGGCACGAGAATGGCCACAATGATGATGATGCCACCCATTGACGGTACATTGATTTTTTGTACCCCGAACGGGTCGATTTTAGCATCGCGCTGTGTTTCGCTGATGTTCCGACGCTTCATCCACTTAATGAAATATTCGCCGAACCAAGCCGAAATAACCAAGGCGAGAATAAGCGCTAACAGCGAACGGAACGAAATGTACGACCACATTCCGGTGCCGGGCAGACCGAACTGTTCGAGATAGCGGAAAAGATAGAATAACATATCGTGCTATTTATATGTATGAGTAAAAATTTAAGCTTCAAGACCGAAGGCACGGCGCACTTCCTCGTGATCGTCGAAGTGATGCTTCACGCCCTGCACATCCTGATAAGGCTCGTGGCCCTTGCCGGCAACGAGAATCACGTCGCCCGGTTGCGCCAACATCACCGCCGTACGGATGGCCTCGCGCCGGTCGCAAATGCTCAGCGTCTTCGCCTTCTGCTCCTCGTCGAGTCCGGCCAGCATGTCGTTGATGATGTCCTGCGGATTTTCGAAGCGCGGATTATCGCTCGTAATGATTACGCGGTCGGAACGCTTGGCAGCCTCCTGCGCCATAAGCGGACGTTTACCCTTGTCGCGGTTGCCACCCGCTCCACACACGGTAATGACCTGCGCCTTTCCACGCACAATTTCGTTGATGGCCGTCAGCACGTTTTCGAGCGCGTCGGGCGTGTGGGCATAATCAATGACCGCGCTGACACCCTTGGGCGAGCGAATGGCCTCGAAACGGCCGTTAACCGGTTTGAGAGCCGACAGGCTGCAAAGCGCAGTGTCGGGCGCAACGCCCAGTTGCAAGGCAGCGGCATACACAGCCAGCAAGTTCGACACGTTGAAGCGACCCACAAAGCGCACGCTCACTTCGCGGTTATCAATGTCGAGGAGCATACCCTCGATGCTTTCCTCCAGGATGCGTCCTTTGTGGTCGGCAGCCGTACGCGTTGAGTAAGTCTGCACCTTAGCCTTTGTGTTCTGCACCATGAACAAGCCATTGCGGTCGTCGGCGTTGGTAATGGCAAAGGCATCGCTTTCGAGGTTATCGAAGAAAGCCTTTTTCGCATCGCGGTAATTTTCGAACGTGCCGTGATAGTCCAGGTGGTCGCGTGTGAGATTCGTGAAAATGCCCCCGGTAAAGTGCAAACCACCGATACGCTTTTGATGAATGGC
>ULKS01009746.1_pt1 | contig 12607 bp, 10 predicted proteins | sample 1951211 | NCBI WGS metagenome assembly ULKS01 (sample SAMEA4835506, study PRJEB28245) | human gut metagenome | biome: gut microbiome; material: fecal sample | place: Denmark | collected 2008 | reverse complement strand
TGCTGAACGGAGAAAACGTGCTTCAGATGCCGCCGATGGAAGAACGCCGCCGCATTGGTATGGTGTTCCAGCGTCCGAACCCGTTCCCCACGATGAACATCTACGATAATGTACTTGCCGGATATATCTTAAACGGTATCCGCCTGTCAAGAAGCCAGAAAGATGAAATCGTAGAACGCAACTTGCGCAATGTGGCACTGTGGGACGAGGTGAAAGACTCACTGACCAAACGTGGAACATTCCTTTCCGGAGGTCAGCAGCAGCGTTTGTGCATCGCCCGCTCACTGGCACTCCAGCCTGATATCCTGCTGATGGACGAACCCACCTCTGCGCTCGACCCCATCGCTACCAAGCACATCGAAGGATTGATGGAAAACCTGAAGAAAGAAGTAACGATTTTGATTGTAACACATAACATGTCGCAGGCAATGCGTATATCCGACCGCTCCATGTTTATGTTTTTGGGTGAACTGATAGAGTACGACGATACGGCAAAGATGTTTGAAAATCCGAAAGATGAGCGTACACGCTCTTATTTGACAGGGAAAATGGGATAGTTGTTTCGCTAAGGAATTATCCTTTGAAATCATTCGGGGCATGATAACCAAAGCCCTGAATGATTTTTTTTATTTCCGTACCCGATATCCCGCAAAATATGTTTATCTTAGGCATAAAAATAATCAAGAGCAATGAAAAGAATAGCCATATTAGCATCGGGTACAGGGACGAATGCCGAACGGATTGTCCGTTATTTTCAGGAAAAAGGAACAGCAGAAGTAGCGTGGATTATAGCCTCTCGTGCTTCGGCAGGAGTGATAGAGCGTGCAGCCCGGCTGCATATCCCGTGTGAGGTGATAACCCCCGACGGCTTTGCTTCGGGCGAAGCATTCCGCTTTCTGAAAGAAAATGAAATAGATTTTATAGTGCTCGCCGGATTCTTGTCGCGCGTTCCCGACGAGATTGTACACGCTTATCCCCAAAAGATTGTGAATATCCATCCGTCATTGCTCCCCAAATTCGGAGGAAAAGGTATGTTTGGAATGCACGTACACGAGGCAGTATTGGCAGCCGGAGAAACGGAAAGCGGCATAACCATTCAGTACGTCAGCGAGAAATACGATGAAGGAGCCTTCATCCTCCAAGCCAAATGTCCGGTGCTTCCCGATGATACTCCCGATACGCTTGCAGCCCGCGTGCATGAGTTGGAATATCGGTATTATCCGGAGGTGATAGAGAAACTGATAAAAAAATAACCATTCCGTACTCATTATTAATAAGTTTTCCGAACTTTCCCGCTTGCGGAGATATAGGAAAAATCCTTGCCGTTATAGCCCCAAAAACGCTACCGTTAGTGTTGGTCAGTCCATGCGGTAGAGTTGCCCGGTTCTACCCATAGCGTTGATGCGTTCTATGGGTAGTGTTTTCGGGCTCTTGATTCGGATAAAATTTCTTAATAACGTGAGTACGGAATGGTTTATTTTATTTGTTCTTTTGAGTCCGTTCAGGTGATTATTTTGCATCCGCCGAAGCAGGTGTCATGTCACCTTCAATGACCAAACGAGTTATTTCATTTTTACCGTTTGTGCGTAATGTAATGGTTTTGCGGAAGTGTCCGGGAAATTTTCCGGCACCGTTGTAAGTTACGGTCACTTCTCCGCTTTCACCCGGTTTGATGGGCTCTTTGGGATATTGCGGAACAGTACATCCGCACGAAGCGATGGCTTGGTGAATAACCAGCGGTCCGTCTCCCGTGTTCTTAAACTTGAAGGTACACGTTACTTTCGGGTTGGATTCAGAGAATGCCCCGAAGTTATGGCTGGTTTTCTCGAATGTAATGTCTGCCGTTCCTTGAGCCAACACCCACAGGATATTCATTACGACTAAAGCAGTGGTGATAAAAATCTTTTTCATTGCGCTATGTTGTTTTCTGTTTATATTTACAAAGTTAAGTAATTAATCGTTAGGCGTGTTACTGTTACGCGGTTTTTTAACCCCGGTTTATTTGTTTTACTCCTTTTACCGTCTTTATCTTCTTTATCAGTGCCTCCAGTTTCGATGTATCGTCTACCATTACGGTCAGCATTCCTGAGAATAGCCCGTCGTTGGAGTCGATGCTGATAGAGCGCAACGATATGTCATTCTCTTTGTTGATGATAGAAGTAATGTTGGTCACGATGCCGATGTCATCATGCCCTACGATGCGCAGGCGGATAGGATATTGCTTACCCTGACTCTTGCCTGCCCAGCGTGCCTTTACGATGCGGTAGGGGAAACGCGAACGGAGCTCTTTGGCATTCGGACAGTCGCAACGGTGTATTTTGATTCCGCCCGAAACGCTGACGAATCCGAACACGTCGTCGCCGTAAATCGGGTTACAACATTTTGCCAGCGTAAAGTCCAACCCCTTCAGGTTTCGGTCGATAACCAGTACATCGTCTTTATAGAAATCTTTCGTGTCCGACGGTTGTTGCAGGTTATATCCCTCCGCGCTGCGGTAAGTAACCTCGTCGCGTTGCTCCGTCTCCCGCTTCTGCATGTCCAGATACTTGTCGATAACCTCGTTGATGTCGGTCGACTCGTCGGCTATGTTCTGATAGAAGTCGGTTACGGTTTTAAATCCCATCTTGCGGATGAGGCGCATCAGTATGGCTTCATCGTAATCCAGCTTCCGGTTCTTGAACTTGCGTTCCAGTGTTTCTTTGGCAAACTGCGTCTGCTTGGCAGCTATTTCCTTTAACGCTTGGCGGATTTTGTTACGTGCTTTCGAGGTGGTGACAAAATTCAGCCAGTCGCGTTTCGGAGTCTGTGTGTTCGAGGTCATGATTTCCACTTGGTCGCCGCTGTTCAGCGTCTGCCGTAACTGTACGTTCTTTCCGTTTACCCTCGCTCCGATGCACCGGCATCCCAAGTTTGAGTGAATGGAAAAAGCAAAATCGAGTACCGTTGCGCCTTGAGGCAGCTTGTACAAATCTCCTTTGGGCGTAAACACAAACACCTCGTCTTTGTAAAGGTCGAGTTTGAACTGATCCATTACATCGAGGTCATTGTCTGCATTCTCCAGCGTTTCGCGGATGGTGTTCAGCCATTCGTCCAAGCCGCTTTCCCCCTTGATACCTTTGTATCGCCAATGTGCGGCGAGACCTTTTTCGGCTATCTCGTCCATGCGTTCGGTACGTATCTGAACCTCCACCCATTTTCCTTCCGGTCCCATAACCGTGATATGCAATGATTCGTATCCGTTGCTTTTAGGAACCGACAGCCAGTCGCGCAGACGTTTCGGGTTAGGCAGATACATATCCGTTACGATGGAATAAGCCTGCCAACATTCCTGCTTCTCTTTTTCGAGCGGAGCATCAAGAATGATACGGATGGCAAACAAGTCGTACACCCCTTCAAACGGACATCCCTGTTTCTTCATCTTCTGGTAGATGGAGTGAATAGACTTGGTACGCCCTTTGATGTGGAATTTCAATCCCGCTTCCTCCAGCTTCTTGCGAACCGGTTCGATAAACGCCTCAATATAGCGGTCGCGTGCTGCTTTCGTAGCATTCAGTTTGTCTTTTATATGATAATATACATCGTGTTGCGTATATTTCAGCGAAAGGTCTTCCAATTCCGATTTCAGCTTGTACAGTCCCAACTTGTGGGCAAGCGGAGCATACAGATAGGCAGCCTCATTGGATACCTCCAGACGCGCCTCCTCGTTGGGGCTGTCTTTTATCTGGCGCATCAGGTTTACGCGGTCGGCTATCATAATCAGAATCACCCGCATGTCTTCGGCAAACGAAAGCAGCAGGTTGCGGAAATTCTCCGATTCAATAGTAGGACTTTTAGAATAAAGTTCGTTTATTTTTACCAGTCCCCGGATGATTCCGGCTACGTCTTCTCCATATTCTTCGTTGATAGACTCTAAGCTGCATAAATGATATTTTACCGACTCGTGAAGCATGATACCCAAGATAGAAGCCCGGCGCATTCCGATTTCCTCGGCAACGATAATCGCCGTTTGCATGTCTTTGATGATGGGGTTCATGCCGAACACATTTCGGGGAATACTGCCTTCCGACATGGCTTTGATAAAATGGTTTTTCAGCTTATGGCAGTCGTCTTTCTGTAAAGTATCTTTAGATAAACGCAGAAGCTTTTTATACAACGGTATAAGCTGAACACGTTCTTCAGGTGTGAAAAAAACATTCTCTTCCATGGTCTTTTTGTTTTTCTTCGATGGTAAAGATACTTTTTTTCTGCTTGTTTGGCACAATCTTTCGGTATTTTTTATATTTTTGAGCAGCATTGACCGCGACAAGTGAATTTCATTACCTAAAATATACATTTATGTTAACACACGAAGACAAAGAACTATTGGCAAAGAAAGGAATTTCTGAGGCCCAGATTGCTGAACAGCTTAGTTGTTTTGAAAAAGGCTTTCCGTTTTTACAGTTGGCTGCTGCCGCATCGGTGGAAAACGGCGGTATCATGACTGCGACGGGTGATGAGCAACAGAAGTATTTGGATGTATGGGACGCTTATAAGCAGGGTGACAAGAAGATTGTGAAATTTGTACCTGCTTCGGGAGCAGCAAGCCGTATGTTCAAAAACATGTTCGAGTTCTTGGGAGCGGATTACGATGTTCCTACTACGGATTTTGAAAAGAAATTTTTCGATCACATTCACAATTTTGCTTTTTACAACGACTTGAATGCAGCTTGTATGGATAATACGGGCAAGAATATCGATGCTTTGTTGGCTGAACACAACTACAAAGCCGTGGTATCCAATCTGCTTGAAGCAGCAGGCTTGAACTACGGTTCGCTGCCGAAAGGATTGTTGAAATTCCACCGCTATGCCGACGGAGTACGTACGCCGCTGGAAGAACATCTGGTAGAGGGCGCACTCTATGCAGCCGGAAAGAGCGGGGAAGTGAATGTTCATTTTACGGTATCTACCGAACACCGCGATTTGTTCCAAAAGTTGGTCGATGCGAAAGTGGGCGAATATGCGGCTAAATACGGAATCCAATATCATATCAGTTTCTCAGAACAAAAGCCCAGCACCGATACAATAGCTGCCGACATGGATAACAAACCTTTCCGCGACAAAGACGGCAAGTTGTTGTTCCGTCCGGGAGGTCACGGTGCACTGATTGAAAATCTGAATGATTTGGATGCCGACATCGTGTTCATCAAGAACATCGACAACGTAGTTCCCGACCGCTTGAAAGCCGATACTGTAACTTATAAGAAACTCTTGGCTGGCGTGCTGGTTACTTTGCAGCAACAGGCATTTAAATACCTCGAACTGCTTGACAGCGGACACTATCGCCACGATGAACTGGAAGAAATCATCCGTTTCGTTCAACACGATTTGCGTTGCCGTAAGAGCGACATCAAGAATCTGGAGGATGCCGACCTCGTAATCTACCTGCGCAAGAAGCTGAACCGCCCGATGCGTGTTTGCGGTATGGTGAAAAACGTAGGCGAACCCGGTGGAGGCCCGTTCTTGGCATATAACCCCGACGGAACAGTATCATTGCAGATTCTGGAAAGCTCGCAGATAGACATGAAAGATCCGGAAAAGAAAGCCATGTTCGAACAGGGCACGCACTTCAATCCGGTAGATTTGGTTTGCGCCGTCCGCGATTACAAAGGCAACAAGTTCAACCTGTTAAACTATGTGGATAAGGCAACGGGCTTCATTTCCTACAAATCGAAGAACGGAAAAGACCTGAAAGCGCTCGAACTTCCGGGCTTGTGGAACGGTTCGATGAGCGATTGGAACACTGTATTCGTAGAAGTTCCGCTCACCACGTTTAATCCGGTTAAGACAGTAAACGACCTGTTGCGCGAACAGCATCAATAAGGTGGTTTTATAATTGATATATCCTGATTTTTAATACAAAGAGCCAAGCGTGAATTGTTTGCACGCTTGGCTCTTTTTTCTACCGCATGGACTCCCCAACCCATGCGGTAGAATTGGTTTACACTATGAGTAGAAATACTTGGTCTATCCGTTAGCGTTTGGAGAAGTAAAAAATAGGGCGGGACAATGCGATGTCTTTCATTGTCCCGCCCTAATGATTTGTCTGAAATAAGAATCTTATCTGCCTCCTGCCGGAAGATGCTTCAAGAAGTAATCGGTCATCGTTTTACGCAGGTGCATGGTGGTTCCCTCTCCCTCGCTGATGCTGTGCGTGCGCATCGGGTAAGAGATTTGCGAGAAAATCTTTCCGTGACGGACTAACTCGTTTACCAACCGTTCGCAGTTCTGGTAATGCACGTTGTCATCGCCCGTACCGTGAATCAGCAACAGGTTTCCTTTCAGTCCTTCCGCATACGAGATGGGCGAACCTTTACGATAGCCGTCGGGATTGTTCTGCGGCGTATTCATGTAACGTTCCTGATAAATGGTGTCGTACAGACGTTGGTCTGCCACGAAAGCGATGGCAATACCTGTGTGGAAAACATCGGGATAGCGGAACATGCAGTTCAGCGTCTGACTGCCTCCGCCGCTCCATCCGGTGATGCCGATGCGCGAAGTGTCGATGAAACTGTATTGACGCGCCAAGTCCAATATGCCTTGCGCTTGGTCTTGGCTGGCGAATGTGCCTACCTCGCCGTAGATGCACTTGCGCCATTCGCGGCCTCTCGGCGTGCGTGCGCCCCGGTTTTCTATACTCACCACGATGTATCCCTGATTGGCAAGATACTGATGCCACAAGTCGCCTCCGCCCCAAACGTCTTGCACCGTTGCGCTGCCCGGTTCGCCGTAAACGTCGATAATCACCGGATACTTCTTCGCAGGGTCGAAATCAACCGGTTTTATCATCCATGCGTCCAGCTCCAATTCGCCCGAACGGGTCTTTACGAACTCTTTCGGCTGTAATTTCAATGCTTCGTATTCGGCTTTCGCTTGGGCGTTGTCTTCAATCGTGCGTACACTTTTGTGGGAAGGGAGCGAAACCATGTCGATAACCGGCGGCGTGACCGCGTTGCTGAAAGCGTGTACCGCCCAGCTTCCGTCGGGCGAAATGTTGTATTGGTGTTGCCCTGCCTCGTCAGTGGGGCTGAGACGTTTCACCGTTCCGTCGCCAAAGAGCTTGGCAGAATACAAGTAACGCTGCGTAAAATTATCGGGCGAAGCGATAAAGTAAACCACTCCTCGCTTCAGGTCGATGCCCGCTTGCTCAATGTAATCGAAATCTCCTTTCGTGATGGGCACTATCTGTTTACCGTCGCGGCTCACGCGGTACAAGTGCCGCCAGCCGTCTCGTTCGCTTTCCCACGTAAACCACGTGTTGTCTTTCAGCCACGTTACGTTATCGTTTGTTTCCAACCACGCTGCATCGGTATCGGTAAAAATGTTGCGCGGTTCGGGGTTTCCTATTGAGGCAATCCAGACCTTGTTGGTATTCTGGGGGCGATTCATCTGCTGGATAAACAACTCGTTGCTGTCGGGGATAAAGTCCATGCGCATGATGTAATGGTTACGCGGGTCTCCGGGAATGTTTATCCACGTGGTGGCTCCGCCGTCGGCCGACACATAGCCAACCTTTACTGCTGAGTTGGTAGTTCCTGCCTTCGGATAGGGGAAGCGGGAAATTTTAGGATACAGCGAATCAACGTTGTTGATGATGTCGAACCACCCCGTACCTTTCGTATCGCTCTGCCAGTAAGCGATGTACTTGCTGTCGGGACTCCAACGGAATCCGTCGCGACAGAAGAATTCTTCTTCATACACCCAGTCGAACGTTCCGTTCACGATTTCCGCCGTTCCGTCGGTAGTGACGGGCGTAATGACTCCTGTCTTCAGGTCTTCTACGTAAATGTTGTTCCGGCTTACGTAAGCGGCGCGACGGCTGTCGGGCGAGAATTTGGCAAACATCAGGCTGCTTTCAGGCATTCCCTTACCCAACTGTTTCAGCGTTCCGCCCTTCATGTCTAACACCCAGTAATCGCCGCGCGTATCGTAACGCCAAACCCGGCGCGTGTTTGTATAAATCAACGCCAGCGTATGGTCGGCATTAAACGTAAAGCTGCGTACCGAGAGCGTATCGTTTGTACCCGGTTTCACAAGCATCGAAGCCGGGATAAGTGTCTCTTTCTTGTTGTCTTTTGCCCGGTAAGACACGATGTCGTAACCTCCTGCCGGATTTTTTTCAGTCTTCGAGTAATGTTCGCCGTCCTCTAACCAGTTGACGTAAGTGCTGCCTTTGGTGTGAATCAGTCCGCCGTAAACCACTTCGTCCAGCGTAGGGACGTGTTGCGCCTGTACGTAGCCCGTTCCTAACAGACAGAGCAGGGCTGCGGCCGTTATGAATATGGTTTTTCTCATGGGTCGATAAGAATTATTATTGGATACCTAATTTCTTTTTCATCTCTTTGGTCAATGCATCTTTATGCATCATGATAAAAATGGTTTTGGCACGCACGAAACTTTCCGACATGTTCAGATAGCCTCCGAAATCATTTCGTTCCGTTCCCCATGAATTTTTGGTGATGTAATACTTCGTACCGTTCTGATCTTTGGCAATTCCGGTGAGGTGCATCAAATGGTCGTCGGTAGTAGTGAACGACTCGTAACCCTCCTGACGGACTTCCGGCGTAACGTTGACTTCAGGGTAGGGGCGTTCGAATTTAAAAACCTCGGCAAGACGATCTTTTTCATCCATTTTCTGCCAGCGGGCAAAGTCGGTATCTTTGTAATCGTCGGCTTTTTCCACCTCCGGATTAATGGCAACGCCGTGAGTGTATGCAAATCCCTTTTCGCTTACATCGCCGTCCCATACCACGGTATAACCGTTTTGCAGCGCATGGTCGGCAGCAGCCATCATCTCGTCGAGCGGTAAATTATACATCTGCGCATGTTCCCAGTTGTCGGGAATTTCCAATTCGAATGTCTGGTAATAAGGTTTGTGAGTAAAGCTGGTAATCATCACATAATTGTTTTCATCGATACCCAGACTTTCGGCAAACGATTTCGGCGTATATTCCTTCCCTTTGTAGACGAAAGTTTCAGGTAATTTGCCCATATAAATATCGAATAAGCTGTTGATGAGTTCTTTATATTCCGGACTGCGTTTGCGTAACTTCACAGCTTGTCCGGCTATGGCAGCCATATAGCTTTCCAGTTCTGTGTGATTATGCGTCTTTGAGTCGTAATTGATTCCTGAGTAAACCTCTTCGGGGACAATACCTACCTGATTAAACGCTGTAAACCAACTGGGGGAAATGCTTCCCTGACCGATGTTTCCCCGTCCGTGACGCAGGTAGTTGTCGTCCAACTGGTTCATGTATTTTTGACGGACGATAAACATTTCCGAAAGGTCGTATTCACCTTTGCCCATGCGTAACAATTCGGCTTCGATGAACGAAGTAGTGGCGAAACACCAGCATGTTCCGGATGCAGCTTGGTTTTTTACGGGAGTTACTTTCTGATTAACAACGGTAGTGAATTGATATCCGTCGGTCTGTTGTGCCCCAAGTGAGGCTGATGCTGCCAATAAAACGGCAAAAGTTATGGCTCTTGTTTTCATGGTTTTATGATAGTGATTTTATATTAAGACGAATAAATGAAACCCTCCGCTTACATACACACGGGCAGCAAGCGACGTTTCATCCGGACTCCGACAAACACTGTCAAAATCCGAAACGGTAATCGTTCCAGTATTTAGCCGCCATTTCATCCCAGCGCAAAATAGTGGCTCCGATAAAGTCTTTGGTATAATCGGTGAGATAAGCCTTTGCAGCTTCTTCCCCTTTGGCTTTCAGCAAATCTTGATAACGTGCTTCTACCATCGGCAGTTCGTTGAATCCTTTTTCTTCGAAGTGACGGATGTTTGCCTCCATGATACCGCGTGCGTTTCCCCAGCGTACCGTAGCCAGTTTGTTCGCGCGGCGGTAATGCCACAAAGCCGAATCTTCGCGGTAACGATGGTTTCCGCAGATTTTATAAATGGCAGGCAGGTCGGTTGTTCCGCAGAAGATAGGTACACGCGGACTTTGCCCCGGATTGTCCATAGAGAACCAGCATACACCTCCCACGGCATCGGGCAACCAACTGCGGAGCTGAATGACGGTAGAATATGCACATTGCGGTACAGAGATATTGCGATATGACGTAACAGCCCCATTCTTAATGCCATTCAGCATTTGCACTTCGTCGGAACGCATCCACGGGTTGGCCCTCGGACTGATAATCGTATCGGTTTGTCCTGTCTTGTAGTCTTTTTTCACCACCTTCAAGTTGCGTGTAACGTCCCATTCCGTTCCTTCATACGTCTGACGTAAAAGAGCCATGACATCCGCCGCGCTGAGTTTCTTTTCCGGCTTAACACTGAGCGGAAGCTCCTCCGAATCCATGCTCAGTTTTAATGACGGTGCCAGCCGGCTGAGTACGAAATATTCGCGGATACTGAACGATTGCCACTTGCCGGCATAATTCGGACCTCCGTAAGCTCGCCAGAACTTGAACGGTTCTTTGCCATCCCATAGCTTCAGCTTCCGAGCCACATCAAACACGTTGTCCGAAGCCATGTAATTGTCTTTGTCCTTCAAATTCAACGTACTGATGCGTGAGATATTAGCAGATATGCCTACCTCTCCGTCCGGGATACGTACCGCAGCCCATACGCCGCCCACTTTGTCCGGACCTTCTCCGAATACTTCGAAATGCCATACCTCTTTCGGGTCGGCGATGGTCAGGCATTCTCCGTAATCGCCATAGCCGTATTCTTTGACCAGTTCGCCCATCAGCCGGATAGCCTGTCGGGCAGTAGAACAACGCTCCAATGCTACTCGTGCCAACTCTTCAATCATAAACATCCCCTTTTCGTTGCGCAGCGTGTCGCGTCCGCTGATGGTTGTTTCTCCCATAGCCAACTGTTTTTCATTCAGACACGGATAAGACGTATCGAGGAATGCGTAGGTATGTTTAGTCTGAGGGATTGTACCCTTTACGGTCAGGTTTGTCTGGTCTTCCGGAAACTCCGTGTGCATCCGTCCGTTATAGATGTTCATGGTCGTGTCTCGCTCGTAAGTCCGTGCCGGAACTACATTAACCCAAGTCCGATACCAACTGTCGCAAGTGTGGCTTGTCATGACCGAACCATCGGCAGAAGCCTCCCGTCCTACCATGATACTGGTACAGCAGTCCGGGTCGTGAAATAAGTTTGTTTGTGCAGTTATGATTTGAGAAAAAGCCATCCCAATGACAAACAAAGTGCTATGTATTTTCATGATTAAAGTATTAAAGTGTAATAATGGCCCAAAAGTAATAAATATTTCCTTTTGTTTAAAGTTCTATCCCCATGATATAGTCATTCATATAAAATCCGTTGCCTATCGGGAAGTCGCCCTCACGTACTTTTTTCATCCCCATGTGTTCATAAAATCCCAAAGCCGGATTGTTGCGGTTTACATTCAGCTCCATGCGACAAGGAGCGGGATGCAATTCCTTGATGGCAGACATGGCTTTGCGGAACAAAAGTTTTCCTAACCCATACTTTTGGAAATACGGCAAGACATAGATTTTCTGAAGATGAAAAAGATGCTCTCCCTCTTGCTGGATGGAAACATATCCGGCAGGTTCACATTCCTCGTAGGCTATATAATAAATGTGTCCCTCTTCCTCCATCTGTTTGTGCAGATTCTCCGGCGAGTACATCCATTCCATCATGTATTCAGTCTGCTCTTTTGTAAGAATGTTCTTGTAAGTTTCGGGAAAAATTTCCCATGCCAGTTTGTTGATAACCGGAATATCGGCTGTAGTTGCTTTTCTGATAGTAAACATAGGTCTTTATTTTCTTGCAAACTTAGACAAAAACATTGAATAAGTATGTCTGTATAAATGGATATTTTTATCTGAGTTTTTATAATTCTTGTATTCTCAATTTTATTTGTGTATTGATGAAGTATAAATTTTTATCAATGCCGTAGAGTACATTATTGGGGACTACATCAAACACTTCATAATCGGCCTTGTGATATTCATCGTAATAATCCATTTCAAAACCTAATGCTTGCATATAAATCATTATTTCTTCTTCTGTGGCTTCTCGTTCGGCTAAGACATAAGGTTGTGTAAGAACTGCACAAAACTCTTGTTGACTGTTGTAAGAAAGCCCTATCAACTGGTAAGGCACATTGCCAAAAAACTTATTGTGTGTATCAATGCGGATGAAGAAATTTTCTAAGTCATCACCAGCATATTCAAAGTTATTCAGTTTTATGACGGATACATTGCCGTCATGAAACACTTCATTCTTACCACCTTTATCCATATAAGTTAGGTTGAGGCGTGATAAGTCAATCCATAGATTCTTATCGTTGGCAAATTTTATAAGTTTTTTGATTTGCCTTCTCTTATAGCCCTCTGTTTGTTCAATTTCTCCTGCTGTTTTTTTACATCTTCTGACGATACAGGCTGTTTGCTCCAAGAGGTTATTGATTGGCATGTTTTCTCCATCCATTGTTTGTGAAATTCATTGATGTATTCCATAAATCGCGTGATATAAGTTTAAAGCAAAAAATAGCCAATCCGCTGCAAATATCCAATTCCAATAGTGGCATAAAAGAAAAATCCTAAAAGCCGATTCGACTTTCAGGATTTT
>ULKS01001970.1_pt1 | contig 13021 bp, 5 predicted proteins | sample 1951211 | NCBI WGS metagenome assembly ULKS01 (sample SAMEA4835506, study PRJEB28245) | human gut metagenome | biome: gut microbiome; material: fecal sample | place: Denmark | collected 2008 | reverse complement strand
TTATTAACACTATTCACAAACAACAAAGACATGAAAAAGTTTCAATTATTCGCGTTCGCCTTGGCAGCAGGCCTCATGATGGGCTGCTCCGACGACAACTCATTGGTCGAAGGTCCCAGCACTGGCAGTTCCACCACAGGGAAAGGCTACATTAGCTTGGCTATCAACCTGCCTACACAGCCGAGTTCGCGTGCCAATGACAATTTCGACGACGGTACGACAGAGGAGTACAATGTTAAAGACGCAACGTTGTTCGTTTTCGAAGGAACAAGCGAGGATGATGCCGTTTTCACAGGGGCGTATGACCTTGAAGGCATTGGAAATCCGTCAAATGTTGGTGGAAACATTACAACAACCTACCAGCTGACACAGAAGATAACCAGGCCTGAAAATGAAAACGCAAATGTTTACGCCCTTGTTACGGTTAACGACAATAACATCGTAGACGCAGGAACAAGTGCTGCTGAGGGATGGCAAATCAACAAAACTGGCATCACAGCAGGTACTACTACAGTTGCTAATGTGAAAGACATGATTGCCACTGTAGATGTCGCTCAGTTGGCAAATACGGCTGACAAAGGCTATTTCTTCATGACCAACGCTCCGCTTTATACAACTCCGGGTGGTGCTAACGACCCGACAGGTGGCAGTGTTGTGACGCTCACTGAAATCGACCCGAACAACATCTTCACAACAGAAGAAGAGGCTAAGGCTAATCCTGCAGCAAGTGTTTATGTAGAGCGTGCTGTTGCCAAGGTTTCTGTCGTTGCAGGAGAAAACCTTGCCACAGCAGGCGGCCTTGCTACTGAAATAGCTGGTTGGGCGCTTGACATGACAAACACTAAAACTTACATTGTCCGCAATGTTGACGGCGCAAACTGGTGGGGATATGCTTCAACGTCGAACCCGACAGCTGACAGGTATCGTTTCGTAGGCTCTAATCCTGTTGCGACAAACCTTTACCGCACATACTGGGGCATCGACCCGAACTATGACGGCAACGGTTATACTCTTCCCGGTGAGTTCAACAATGCAATTGGCGGCATTCCCGCAACTCTCAAAGCTGCCGGCGCAGCCGACTATTGCTTGGAGAACACATTTAATGTTGCAAACCAGAACCAGAACCAGACGACCCGCGTTATCGTGGCTGCCGACCTTACAGTAACTGGCCAGGATGCTGACAGCAAGGATTTCTATGTAATCAACAACTTGAAGGACAACATCCTCAATAAGGCAGGTCTTGATAAAGCCGTTAAGGCTGCTTACCTGCAGAATGCAACTGTTGTAGCAGCTTTGCAGGATCCCACCTCAGGTCTTGATGACCCCAATACAGGACTTGGCGAGGCTGACCTCACTGTAACTTATTCAAGCACGGTTGAAGGCGGTTACATTGATGTTGCAGAGGTTACGATAATTGACGCTTCCGCTTCTAAGTTTAAGGGCGATGCTGTGCCTGAAAAATTGACTGCAGCTGGCAATGACGATATCATTGCAGAAATCAATGCTGACAACAGCATAGCTTACTATAAGGGTGGCCGCAGCTACTATCCTGTTATGGTAAAGCACTTCGGCGACGATTCTACACCTTGGACTGCAGGTGGCGAGACCAGCTATCCCGGGCCTAATGCAGATCAGAACTGGCTCGGCCGTTGGGGCGTTCTCCGCAACAACTGGTATGAAATCAGCGTTAACTCAATCACAGAGATTGGTTATCCTGAAGTTCCCGAGGTTTACGGAACTCCTGATGACCCGGTAGAGTCTTGGATTTCTGTAGAAATCAACGTTCTTTCTTGGGCTAAGCGTACACAAAGCGCAGACTTGTAAAAAAGGCAGTTTTTAACATTGCATATAAATTCCGTTCCGGTGGCGTCGTGATGGCGCCACCGGGATTAAAAAAACAACAATTACGACAGCTGTTGCAGGCAGCATCGGCGGCAAGGACCTTAGTGTTTCCGCCAAGTTTGGAGAAAAGTCAAATTAGCCGTAAGGCTTGGATGACACCGGCGCTCATACCGAGCACCCACCAAATAAGACAACAACCGCCCTGTTAAAGAGGGCGACAATATATTAAGAGTGGAGAGGGAAGAGTGAAGAACGTAAAGTGGAAAATTCGATAGCTACAGCTTTTATAAGCCTTGTCTGTTCTATAATAACTCCCATCACTCACATTAAGAAGAAATGGAAATAATAAAAAACCACAGAGGTATGAAATATTCAGCGAAAAAAACTTTCAAATGGTTGTGCTGCGCAGTGTTCGCAGCCGCCGCGCTCACTTCGTGTGACATGATGGAGGAAGACTTAAGCGACTGTCCATACGGGCTTTACGTCAACTTCAAGTATGACTACAATCTTCAGCGCGCCGACATGTTCAACGACCACGTCGGCTCCGTCACCCTTTACATCTTCGACGAGCAGGGCAAGCTTGTAAAGACGCAGGAGGAAAGCAACATCGGGGCGTCATCGCCACTCAAGGATGCCGGTTATGCCATGCACATTACCGACCTGGCTCCCGGCAAGTATCAGTTTATCGCACTGGCCGGGCAACGTCCTTATGCCGACATGCTTGCCGACTCACGTGCACGCTTCGTGCGTACCGATATGGCGGCAGGCGCTAACATGACGGCTCTCGGCATACAGCTTGACCGCGTCCAAACAGCAGACAACAATTACGACATCGTCAACAACTCGCAGCCGCTCGATACCCTTTGGCACGGAATGCTCACAGAGCCTGTGCAGGTGTACAGCCGCGAGTCTAACCGTGCTGCTTACGCCACAGTCTCGCTCATGCGTGATACCAAGAGAATCAACGTCAGCCTGCGCGAGCTTAGCGACCCGACGAAAATGGACATTGCTAACTATGACATGACAATTACCGACCGCAATTCTACGTTGCTCTGGGACAACTCTGTCGATGAAACAACGGGTACTGTAGTTTATCGTCCTTATGCGACATGGAATACGGATGACCTCACTCCGCCTACCGACCAAAATGGCAACATAATAGAAGGTGTCGGCCATATCGGACATGCTGAATTCATGACATCGCGTTTGATTTCTCACGATGAAGCAGGAGACGACGGTGTGCTTTCCATCAGGAACAAGGACAATGACTATGAGAATATAAGGCTCAACTTGCCGGACATCCTTTCGCGTCTTGCCAATTATGACGAAATACGCAACTACTCAAAGCAGGAATTCCTTGACCGTGGATATGACTACGACCTTGAGATTTTCCTTTTGAATGGCAAGTTGCAGTACATCAACGTCGGCATAAGCGTGCTCGGCTGGAGCAAGCGCATACAGTTTGAGGAACTGTAATCTAAGTGGAGAGTGAAGAACTGTAAGTCAGCGTTAAGCTAACGGATAGTTAAGAATTAAGAAGAGAGGAGATTTATGGATATCAATAAATATAAATGGTTAGGTTCCGCCCTCTGTCTGGCATTGATGCTGGTAACGGCGTCGTGCAGCATGCATGACGACATATCAGATGATTGTGGTCGTAGTGATGGAAAACAGCAAGTTTACGTTAAGTTGCGTCTTACTGTTCCGTCGCAAAATCAAGGAACACGAGCCAAAGATCCAGCAGGAGGTGAAGAAAACGGCGAAGGCCGTGAGGAAGGACAATCGTATGAAAATTCCATTACTTCGGCGCTTGTCTTTTTTTACCGTTCCGCAGATGGTATAAACTCAGACGCATCTACACCTATTGATGAATATGCTTATATGACTGTGACTGAAGGTGTAACCAACGTTATGCAAATAGAATTGGAGCTTGATACTGAATATAACGTGTTGGTTGTAGCTAATCCAGGTGATTATTCATGGGTCTCGACAGAAGAAGGACGTAATCTTGGCGGAGTGCGTAACCACATCTGTACACAGGCATGGGGCGGCAACGATGATGAGGATTATCGAGATTTTGTGATGTCGTCAGAAGATGGAAGAGAAACGATAACTGTAACTGACGAAAATACAAGTGAAGCCAATCCGGCTACGGTTGGTGTGACAGTTGAACGTTTGGCTGCACGTGTAGACTATAAGACAAACCAAGAAAACAATTACCCGTGTGGCGACGCACTCGGTTCTGTCAATATTACCGGGGCTGTTATCATCAACCAGTTATCCGCAGGAACATATCTCATTAAGCGAGTAACTCACGGTGACGACATTAATGCTGATGTTGTTTATCTTGGCGACGAAGAGCCTGCAACCGGTGGCATGGCTACAAATTATGTAATTGACCCGTGGACATTGGATAAAAACGCAGCCAATGCTGTGTTGTCAGATGGTAATAATAACTTTGAACTTCCTAACGGGCAAAAGGTGAATGCAGCAGGGCTGTACAATCCAGAAACATACTTCCAGACGATACCGGACGGCACAAATCCTAAAACGTGGGCAGGTTATTGCGAGGAAGGTACAGATATGGTAGGTGAAGGAGCCGGTTGGAAGCGCATTGGTTATACGCTTGAAAACACAACGTTGGAGGAAAATACGTCGACAAACTATAACACGGGCATCGTGTTCAAGGCACAGTTCCACCCTGCAGGCGTTGAATACAAGGACGGGCATACCTTCTTCCGTTACAACACAACGATATATACCACACTGACTGGCATGATGGCTTCCCTTAACAACAAGCAGAATTTCGCACAATACGTAACTGCCGCAGTAGCTGATTTTAATGATTGGGGTGATGTTACGGCTTTTGCCAATGGCCTGACTGACCCTACAGGCTATAAGGCGTATTTGTCTGAACTTGCAACAAGTGGAGAAGACTTCAGTCGTGACGCCATTCCAGATTGGAATAAATACATGCACAACGTACTTGGTGTGGATGAAAGCAGTTCAGTTGATGGTCCGCAGATAAACCTAGATGGCATAAATACTCGCGAGGTGCTGTTTACTAACAGCAGCGAACGCCTGCGCACATATTACCACGGCCAGTGCTACTATATCTGGTGGCTGCGCCACAGCAACAATGATGACGATACTTCCAACGGAGTGATGGAGTACGCTGTTGTGCGTAACAACATTTATAAAGTGACGGTGAATTCCGTTTCCACTATCGGCGGCGACATTCCCGGCGAGGAGGAACTGCGTGCGCATGTATATGTGAACGACTGGGTGGCGCTCCGCGACGAAACCTTGCCAATGTAACGAAAAGTAAAAACGACGACTTATGAAAACATACGCATTCTTATTGAGATACGCCCTGCTGGCACTGCCGTTGGCGTGCGCCTCGCTGTTTTCGTCGTGCTACAACGACGAGATGGATGGCTGTCCGTCTGGCGACGGCCCCGTAACGGTGCGCCTGAATGTGTCCGCCGCGCGGATAGGTGACCTTAACGGTTCGCGTGCTGAAGGAGACATCGTGCCAGCCGATGAACACGAATTCATCAATACGTTGAAGGTGTACATTGTGAACGATGAACTGCTGACAGTGATAGATTTGTCTCCCAACTTAAGCACTGATGTGCTGGCGCAGACCGGCGACCTTAAGGAGTGGCATTCAGGTCCGATAACTCTTGAGCCGGGCACTTACACCGTTTACGCCTTTGCCAACATTGAGAAATACAATGGTGAGTATGAAGCTAATCAATCTGGAGTACAGGAGAGAACCGGTGAGGAGATATTGGGACAATGTTTTACAGAAGGTAATCAATTTCTTGACCTTGACCTCTATCAATACCGCCTTAAAGACCCGGCAGCCAGCATCGACTTTTCTAACGGTATGTACATCCCAATGAGCGGAGTCAGCGAAACGGTGACCATTGCAGGCACAGGCGACATGAACAACAGCGGTGGAGCAAGTTTCACCGTATATCTTGACCGCCTTGTAAGCAAGGTTAACATGACTATAACCGACTTGCCTGAACAAGTGAACGGGAACACTACCGTTACATTCTCCAATTATTCGGAGAATGTGCCGCTTATGGCAGCTTCCACAACAAGTTCGCATGGCGAACGCAAAGCAACAACGCCGGCTATGCCGTTGTTGGAAGATGCGACGTTTGTCGATGGCAGCTACCAGCTTTCTTTCTACGTCAACGAGACACCGAACGACGCAAACCAAGGTTTCACCGTAACGCTTAACACTGGCGACACGTCAAGTGGCGGTATATCCGAATACAGGGCGATTACAGACCGTACGGATATTCCGCGTAACCACGTTTATCCGCTTAGCCTGATGTTTCCGGAATATGAGCCAGATTTTGACTGGAATTCGTGGGCAGCACCGATTGGAGAATATACGCCTGTAGTGACAGAACCTGAACCTGGCACTTATACCGTGGATATAGCCGAAGGTGCGCAGTTTGAGTTTATTGTAACAGGCATGAATGGCGGAACTTTGGATAATGCCGTATGGAATGTTCCTCAAGAGTTGGCTGCTTTTATGACTGATATGAGCAGAGACAATAATGCGTTGTCTGCAGCATTGTCAGCAGGTGTGGGTGTAGGTACTCAAATTCCGCTTACTGTCACTGTGACATGGACAGACAATGTTGGCGAAATAGGGCAAAGGACAATGACGCGTACATATAACGTCATCATCAACACCGTTGACATTACAGACATTAAATTTGAAACGCAGTCTAACGCCAACAGCACAAGGAGCGGAGCTTCAGGCTCTTATTGGCTGAATCGTGAATACCTTAATATGTTTAAACTGAAGTAATAAGGAGGGAATTGATATATGAAAATCAATAAATTTTTATATAAAGCCTTGACTGCATTAATTTTGCTCTGTGGCTCGCAAACAACGTGGGGGCAAAAGCAAGGTAATTATTATGATTTGGAAAGATTAAATACGAATATTCTTTCCAGCATAACAGCAAGAACTGTTAATGGGAGTAACAATGTTGGTAATGGTGGTTATCGTATTAACAATGTTTTTGATGGAAATAATGATTCTTGGTGGGCCTCAACTCGAGAAGGTGATGTATATATAAATTTCACATTTAGGTCAAGTCAAAGTATTGACATGATTTATATTTTGGGAGGAGGAAGTACTCAAGAACGTCCAGAAGAGGTAATTGTTTATACTTCTTTAAATGGCAATACTTGGACAGAGGTTGAGTCTTTTTCATTAGATAGAGGTAATAGGACTCCTTCATTATATCTTTCTAACACATTGCAAACACGTTATTTGAGATTAAGATTAAATGTCGGACGTAGAGATTATAGCCTTGCGATAAATGAAATTTTCTTTTATGTAAGTAATACTGTTAGCCAAACTCGAACAATCCAGCACAAGGATGCGAAATGGTTTGATTTAAGAGAAGATTTAAATATAGACCCATCTTCAACAGGTTCGTTTGATTGGAATATAGATAGATTTGATGCGAGTCAATCTTTAGCAACGGAAGGTTTACAGGCAGCTCATACTTATATTGATACAATTTATGTACATAAAGGATCAAGTGTGCAACTGACTTTACCGACAAGTAATAACTCTAATGGTACAGGTACGTCAAGTTCTCAAATGTATCAGCGTTGGTATAGTTACCGAACGGACGGTACTTTTGAGACGAATCATGCGAATGGGGTTTATGACTTGTTGACACCAAATAATTCAGCATCTGTTTATCGTTTTTCCAATGGGTATGTTGGAAGCCCGTTAGGCGACATTGCTCAGTCGATGACATTCTATTATCCGACAAATGCAGAGTTTTCTGAATGGTTCCCTAATTCAGAAGTAGATAACGATTGGTTTGTGGTTGCTTGTGACGTGTCGGGATATACAGACTTTACACGAGATTTTGAATCTTTAGGCAATAACGGTAATTATCAGAATGGTGTTACACGGGATGATATTTTGGCTGATGGTCGTGAACGTTTTATTGCCAATGGTTATTATGAACCGACAATAGCCTTGCGCGTTGTATATTATATAGTTGGTGTTGACGACCGTGATATGCCTGAAGGTTCAGCCAAAAAAGCCAATTGGGATTCATGGTACGGAAAATTGACGACTTCGGCCTATCAGGGCGGAACAATAGCAGAAGGGAAAAAATATCTTGAGGAGTATGATATAACGTTCCCTAACCAACATTTGTCAAATTATACTTGTGAAGTACTCTCTTTATCGAAGGATGCGCGAAGTTACGCTATCCCTAATGTTGATGAGGGAGATGATACGTCGCTTGATGTAGAAATAATTAGTAATGGTGCAGGAATAAGGCTGGTTTCTAACAGAATAGTTTCCGAAAATGACCAAAATGTAATTAAGTATACGTCTTATGGTAATACAAGAACCCTTACCGGTATAGCCAGAACGATTCAGTTTGCCAAGACAGGAGGAACACTCGGTCAACCTTGGACTGTTGATAATAATTCGACAGCAACCATCATTGTTACAAAAACGGTTAACGGAACAACATACAACATTGCCCGTTTTAACCTTACATTCTCCGCCGAATCTGTACCATACACCCAAACGCAGGTATCACAGATAGCAGTAGGTAGTGATAATGAAAGGCGCTCTCCTGAATGGCTGAGTCGAAATAGGCGGTTGTTAACGCAACTGAATTTTGACTATGATCCAGCTGTTGCCGGGATGTATGGACAAGATGATTATTTTGAGTTTCCTCTTGCATGGGACAATAGTAGTTATGCGTTTTATGACGGCTCACCGTGGCAGGATTTTATGAGTAGCGCATTTTATTCAGAAAGTGTAAATGGTAGAACTAGAAATCACCGTTGGTATCCGGAGTTCGGTTATTACGCTATCACGAATGATTACATAGGCTACGGAGATCAGATGGGTAATGATGTACGTCCTCCTATGGGTCAAGACGGCAACCTTTTGGCTAAGGGGGAAAGCAATTACCATATTTATGTTGATGCGTCAGATCGTCCAGGTATTCTTGCACGTCTTCCATTTGATGAAAGGCTGTGTCCTGGTTCAGAGCTTTTTGTAACAGCATGGGTAAAGAGTGCAGGTTCAGAAAGTAATGATGATGCGGCTGTGCTGTTCACGGTTATGGGTGTTACTAATAAAGCCGACGGAACGCAGCTGTTTACCCCGCTTTACCGCTATTCGACAGGACAGATTCGTACTACAACGTGGCTTACTTCAGGAACTCCTGGTACAGGTCGATCTTCTAATGAATGGTATCAAGTATATTTCTCGTTTATGAACACAAGTGATGAGGCAAGTTCATTCGACTCTTATGTTCTTCAAGTAGAGAACAATAGTGCTTCAACTACTGGTGGAGACTATTATATTGATGATATCAGGGTTTATATTGCTCAGCCAAATGCAGAAGTAACGCAAAAAGAATATACTTGTACGAGCGAACGTACATTAATGAATATAGAACTTGATTGGGAACGGCTTATGTCGCGTCTTGGTACGGAAAATGTCAGTGGTGATAATGGCATAAGTTTCTGTTTCATTGATGAAATGACATATAATACCACTTATAATGCTTATATCGAAGAAAACGGAGGTAAGACAGCAGATCAGATAGATGCCGCTAAAAGAGCCGCCGTTAGGGCCGCATTAAGAAATATCGGTGACGGAGAAGAATACGATGCTAAATATGTCACATTGTATTTCAATAATACATTTGAACGTAATAATGAGTACGGTGTTGACGATAAGAATACAGCACTAGAAAATCCGATGAATAACAATGGTAAGTATTATTTTTATCGTGCAGGTAGTGAAGACGATCCGGATGGTCAAAGACTTACCGTAGACTTCTATTCCGTTTTATCGCCGAACCGTCCTTATAATATGATAATATTGCCGGCTGGTATTCTTACGGATGGAACTTCTGAAGATGCGGCTATAATAGAGTTCGCCGATCAAATTGGTAACCCTTGTGCAATAGAGACTCGTTTCTATCTTGCTTCGCAAACTCTTGTTAAGATTAATGGTGAAGTCATAGATCCTACTACGGATTTCTGTATCGGGCAGATATTTAATTTCTCGCTTCAAATGCGCTATCCTACAGGAAACTTTGATGGAGAAGGAAATGAAATATATCAAGTTATTGATAATGGTGTTTATTTTGATTGGTTCTTTGGTTCAGAGACAGAGTTTACAAATGAGGAAAATGAATATGGCGTAAGTTTGTCGAAGGCTCTAAATGATTTTCGCGCGGTAAATCCTTATGCAACTGAACTTCACCAAGTTTCTGTTGGCTCAGTGTCGCCTGACGGTGCTGTAACATTTGATCAAAATGAGCATGACATAATTGAACATTATCTTAATGCGGACGGGCCTGCTCAAGGTATCAATAAAATGTTGGTACTCCACAGGGAGAATCTTGATATTGCTATATTAGAGAGTGGTTTAGAGTTGGTAATTCAACCAATCCGTACGCTTGTGGCTCCTGAGGATTCGGGATTGGATAATGATCAATGGGCAAGTATATGTTGGACCTATGTACCTTTGGCCCTTACGGTAACAAATCATGCACCGCAACTTTATGCAGGTTTTAATATTGTAGATTATCCATCAGAGGATTTCGCTCCTGCGTTGCGTATAGGGCTGGATCAAATTCAAAAAGCGACAACCGAGCAAAATTCGTTGCGCATAGATCTTCGTGATGCGGAAATTGTTACAGCTGGGGCAGATCATTTAGGACCGATAGATTCTCAGGAAGATATGCGTCACATATATCTTGTTGCAACGAATGATCCTCAGTATGACGAATGGTTCGATTCCGAGTCGGCAGCAGATTTTGACCGCACAAGTTTACCGATTGGTGATATTGTTGAATTGTATGCTGAAAAATATGATGGGTCTGGAAGTAACGATCACATGAATATCACGTTTAATCTTGATCGTCAACTTAACGGCTTCCAATTTAACCCTCGTGAAGGATATACATATACTTTTGCAACATATTTTGAGGAGAAAAACAGTGAAACAGGTGAATCTTATACAACTTGTTACGGTTCGTTCAACATAGAGATGAAAGTTGTGCCTGAGAACCTTGTATGGCAGGGTACGGAAACCGATAACTGGAACAATGACGACAATTGGAAACGCGCCGATGCTTCAGACCTAAAAATAATAACTGATGGCTCTTATACAACAAACGAAGCGAATACAACATCAAAGGGCTTTGTGCCTATGTTGTTCTCCAACGTGATAATGCCGACAGGCAGCAAGGCGGAGCTTTACATGGCCGGATATCCTCAAGGAGGTGGTGCATGGACATCAAACGAACGTCCTCCATACATGGGTGACCCGACAGAGAACATACAGTATGACCTGATGGTTTATGAGGATGAAAACAATTCTCTTACCACCCAGCGTTTCCGTGTGAACATTTGCAATGACATCCATTTCATGCAGGGCGCGCAGATGCTGCATGCCGAGCAGCTCATCTACACTAAGGCGTGGATGGACGTGGCTGTGCCCACTAAGAAGTGGACATTGGTTAGCACGCCGCTGCGTGACGTATATGCCGGCGACTGGTACACGACAACGTCGGGCACACAGGCCGAAGAGACGTATTTCACCGACATAACGTTCGACAACAGTAAGAATAACCGACTTGACCCTGCCGTTTACCAGCGCAGCTGGGACAAGAATGCGACAATAGTAGAGAACCAGACAAACTCTACAAACGTAGGCTTCAATACTTCAACGCCGGCGTGGAGCGCGGCTTACAATGACGCTTCAGTGGCATATACGGCAGGAGCCGGCTTCTCAATAAAGGCGGCCAACGCAAGCGGCGGCACGGCAGGCAGCCTCGTGTTCCGTTTCCCGAAAGCCGATACAGGCTATGATGTAAGCACCGGTACCATCGACCGCACGAATGGGGGCAAGCTGTTCATATCAGGCCTGCTCGACCGTAGCAACCCTCTCGCCCTTGTGCGCAACGACGACGTATCGCTTACGCTCGACGCATCGCAAGACGGCAAATACATGATAGTGGGCAACCCGTACATGGCGCCGCTTGATTTGGAGACGTTCTTTACCGAGAACTCCGGCCTGCTGACAGGGGCTTACTGGACTGAGACCGAGAAGGGGCCGGGCGTAGGCGGCACTGACGGCAACAACTGGCTTACTCCTGATGCTTCTTCAGTGATACCTCCTTACGGCGCGTTCTTCGTGGAGAGGAAAGCTGACGCCACTGGAGACAACACCATAAAGTTTACGGCAGACATGCAAAAGTTTGTTTCTGATGCAGGTAGCGGAACGGAGACAACGGCCTTCACCATAACCGCCGATAACGAGACGGGCAGGAGCGGCGCCGTGCTGGCATATACTGACAATGCCGTTAACAGGTATGAGGCGACGGAGGATGTCCAGCTTATGCGCAACCTGCTTGGCAACAACGCCAACGAACTGTCTGTATATACAGTTGCGGGCGATGTGGCCGCAAGCATTAATCGCGTAAAAGACCTGCAAAAGATACCTTTGGGCTTGTTCGCCACGGAAGATGCCCAGACAACACTGACCTTCAAGGGGGTAAGCACCTTGAAAGAGCCAACGCTCTATGACGCTTCGCAGAATACCTCCACGCCCATCACGGAGGGAATGACACTGGCCATCAACGGTTCTTCTCATGGCCGTTACTATATTTGCTCGCTGGGTGAAGGCAACGGCACCACGGGCATTGACGAGATAACATCCACGGAAGAAGATGTCAAAGTGACCTCTCCCGCTCATCGCCAAGTGGTGGTGACCGCCAACAGCGGCATAGAGGGCATCAGCATCTACTCCGCCAACGGCACCTTGCTGCGCAGGGTAACGCCAGCGGGTGACACGACCTGCACCATTGACGGCGTGGCCAGCGGCGTGGCCGTGGTAATGGTAAAGACAGCAAACAATAATGATACATTCAAGATAATTATCAAGTAACGTGCGCCCTCCGCCGCGAGGCGGAGACGCATTAAGCAACGCGAATTGATAATTAAATAATGTAAGTGTCCCCGTCGTGAGGACGGGACGTGATCTAGTGCGAGTCCGTTTCCCCCAAGCTTTTCGTGGGGAAACGGACATTTTTTGTCGCATATATGAAGATTACCGTGTATTTAACATGAATTCGAC
>ULKS01004052.1_pt1 | contig 13035 bp, 8 predicted proteins | sample 1951211 | NCBI WGS metagenome assembly ULKS01 (sample SAMEA4835506, study PRJEB28245) | human gut metagenome | biome: gut microbiome; material: fecal sample | place: Denmark | collected 2008 | reverse complement strand
GTTAGGTTCGGGGGGAGGAACGGCGTGGCTGTTGCAGGCCTGCAAGGCGTCCGAGACGGATGAAGGAGAAACATTTGCTGCATGGCTGTCGCGTGAGAAACGCATCCTGCTGCATGCCGGAGGGCAGAGCCGGCGTTTGCCGGCTTACGCGCCTTCGGGGAAAATACTGACTCCGGTACCGGTGTTCCGGTGGAAGCGGGGACAGTGTCTGGATCAAAACCTTTTGTCGCTTCAGTTGCCCCTTTACGAGCAGGTTATGGAGCGTGCGCCGCAGTCGTTGCACACGTTGGTGGCCAGTGGCGACGTGTATATCCGTACCGACCGGCCTTTGCAGGACATCCCCGAGGCCGACGTGGTGTGCTACGGGCTGTGGGTAGACCCGAGCCTGGCTCAAAACCATGGGGTGTTCGTATCGGACCGCCGGTCGCCGGAGAGGTTGGCTTTCATGTTGCAGAAACCCAGTGTGGCCGAGTTGGGCGCACTGATGAGCAAGCATTTGTTCCTGATGGACATCGGGATTTGGTTGCTGAGCGACCGGGCGGTGGAACTGATGGTGAAGCGTTCTTACCGTGACGGGCAGTTGTCGTTTTACGACATGTACTCCGAGTTCGGTCTGGCACTGGGAGACCGTCCTACGTTGGACGACCCGGAGTTGAACAGCCTGACGGTGGCCATCTTGCCTTTGGAAGGGGGGAATTTCTATCATTACGGGACGAGCCGCGAGATGATTTCTTCCACCCTGGCCGTGCAGAACATCGTGACGGACCAACGGGAAATCATGCACCGCAAGGCTAAACCCCATCCGGCCATGTTCGTGCAGAATGCCGAAGTGGAAGTGAAGTTGGAGGCCGCGAACTCGGAACTTTGGATAGAGAATAGCTTCGTGGGGCGCGACTGGACATTGGCGTGCCGCAACATCATTACAGGGGTGCCTGAAAACCGTTGGCCGCTGAAGTTGGCCGCCGGTTTGTGCATCGACGTGGTGCCGGTGGGCGAGGAGGCTTTTGCCGCCCGTCCTTACGGTTTCAACGATGCCTTCAAGGGCAGCCTGTCGGACAGGGCGGTCCTGTATCAGGGCATGCCTGTGACGGAGTGGTTGGCCGAGCGCGGCCTGAAACCGGAAGACATAGAAGAGAACCATGATTTGCAGGCGGCCCGTTTGTTTCCTTTGTGCGGCAATGTGGAGGACTTGGGATTGGCTATGCGTTGGATGACGACCGAGCCTGAATTGGAGGATGGACGTAAGGTATGGTTCTCGGCCCGCAAAATGTCGGCCGATGAATTGTCGGCATACGCCAACCTGCACCGCCTGACGTGCCAACGTGAGGCGTTCCGGACGAAGAACCTGCCTTTATTGGCAGCCCATTACGAACGTAGCGTGTTCTACCAGTTGAACTTGGATGACGTGGCCCATGAATATGCGGAGGAGGATTTGCCTTTACCGGACGCATTGCCGGAGATGGCGGATGGGTTGACACGTATCAGCGATGCGATGTTCCGTGCCCGTGTGGCCGGCCTGAAAGGTGAAGACGGACGGAAATATGAAGAACAGGCTTTCGGATTGATGCGCAAGATGCTGACCGGCACGGCCTGTGCGGCCCGGCAGTCTCCCCGCTTGTCGGTTTATGCAGACCAGATCGTGTGGGGGCGCAGTCCGGTGCGTATCGACTTGGCCGGAGGATGGACGGACACGCCGCCCTACAGCCTGATGGAGGGAGGGAATGTGGTGAACCTCTCCATCGAACTGAACGGGCAGCCCCCGTTGCAGGTGTACGTGAAGCCTTGCCGGGAACGTCATATCGTGATGCGTTCCATTGACTTGGGCGCGATGGAGGTGGTGCGTACATACGACGAACTTGCGGCCTTCAATAAGGTCGGCTCTCCTTTTTCCATTCCGAAGGCAGCGTTGGTACTGGCCGGTTTCCATCCGGATTTCTGTGCGGAAGCCCATGCGTCGTTAGAGGCGCAGTTGGAGGCTTTCGGTGCGGGTATCGAAATCACATTGCTGTCTGCCATTCCGGCCGGTTCCGGACTCGGGACAAGTTCTATTCTGGCTTCTACCGTGTTGGGAGCCGTCAATGACTTCTGCGGGTTGGGATGGGACCGTTATGAGGTGGGCAACCGTACGCTCGTGTTGGAGCAGTTGCTGACCACGGGCGGAGGATGGCAAGACCAATACGGTGGCATCCTGCAAGGCGTGAAATTGCTCCAGACCCAACCGGGGGCTTGTCAACAGCCTTTGGTACGTTGGCTGCCCGACCACGTGTTTACCGCACCTGAGTACCGGGAATGCCATTTGTTGTATTATACCGGCATTACGCGTACGGCCAAGAGCATCTTGGCGGAAATCGTGAAAGGGATGTTCCTGAACGAGACCGGCCGTTTGGAGTTATTGGGGCGGATGAAGGCACATGCCTTGGACATGTACGATGCCATACAGCGGAACAGTTTTGAGGAGACCGGCCGTTTGGTCAGGAGGTCATGGATGCAGAATTGCCGTTTGGACGAGGGGACGAATCCGACGGCTGTCCGTGCGATTATCGGGAAAATAGATGACTTGTGTTTAGGGTATAAGTTGCCCGGTGCGGGTGGCGGTGGCTTCCTTTACATGATGGCCAAGGACGAAGAGGCGGCAGCCCGTATCCGGAAAATCTTGGTACAGGAGGCTGTGAACGACCGTGCCCGTTTTGTAGAGATGAGTTTGTCGGAAAAGGGGTTGGAAGTGAGCCGCAGCTAAGCTTTATCCTTTTTTTCTTGCCGATAGAAAAACGTGCGCCCCCGGAAACAACAAAGGTTTCCGGGGGCGTTTGTCTTCGTGGACAGGATGGCGGATTACCGGTCCTTGTACATGTTTTCGTAATATTTCTGGTAGTCTCCGCTTGTCACGTTGTCCATCCATTCCTGGTTGTTGAGATACCAACGGACGGTTTTCTCGATGCCTTCTTCAAATTGCAGGCTAGGTTCCCATCCCAATTCGTTTTTCAATTTGGTAGAGTCGATGGCATAACGCAAGTCATGTCCCTTGCGGTCGGTCACGTAAGTAATCAGGTCGAGCGAATAGCCTTCCGGGTTGCCGAGCAACCGGTCTACCGTACGGATGACGACTTTGATGATGTCAATGTTCTTCCATTCGTTGAAGCCGCCGATGTTGTACGTCTCTGCCGCCTTTCCCTTGTGGAATATTACGTCGATGGCACGGGCGTGGTCGATGACGTAAAGCCAGTCGCGCACGTTTTCCCCTTTGCCGTAGACCGGGAGGGGCTTGCGGTGGCGGATATTGTTGATGAACAGCGGAATCAACTTTTCCGGGAACTGGTAAGGCCCGTAGTTGTTGGAACAGTTGGTTACGATGGTCGGCATGCCGTAGGTGTCGTGGAAAGCACGGACGAAGTGGTCGCTACTGGCTTTGGAAGCGGAGTAGGGGCTGTGCGGATTGTATTTCGTGGTTTCCAGGAAGAAAGCCTCACCGTATGCCAGGTGATGTTCCGAAGATGAGGCCGTGGTGGTGAAAGGAGGTTCGATGCCTTCGGGGTGAGTCAGCTCCAATGCCCCGTACACTTCGTCGGTCGAAATATGGTAGAAACGTTTGCCCTCGTAGCCTTCCGGCAGGGATTCCCAATACTCTTTGGCTGCTTGGAGCAGGCTGAGCGTTCCCATGACATTGGTGCGTGCGAAAGTGAACGGGTCTTTGATACTGCGGTCCACGTGGCTTTCGGCAGCCAGATGGATAATGCCGTCCACATGGTATTGCCGGAAGAGTTCGCTCATCTTGTCGAAATCGCAAATGTCCGCTTTGACGAAAGTGTAATTCGGTTGGTTTTCGATGTCTTTCAGGTTGGCCAAGTTTCCGGCGTAGGTCAGCTTGTCCAGATTGATAATGTGGTAGTCCGGATATTGGTTGACGAAGAGGCGTACGACGTGGCTGCCGATGAAACCGGCTCCTCCGGTAATGATGATATTTCTTTTAAAATCCATGATGTGCTGTATTATTGGTATAAATCTTCTGAGTAATCAAACAACCATTCGGCATCTTTCAGGCGAGGATGACGCTTGTCCTTTTCCGACAGGAGGATTTTGTCGGAAGGAATGCGCCAGTTGATGCCGAGATCCGGGTCGTCCCATGCCAATGCCCCCTCGCTTTGCGGTGCATAAAAGTTGTCGCATTTATACTGGAATATAACTTCCGGCGTGAGCACGCTGAAGCCGTGGGCAAAACCGCGGGGGATGAAGAATTGACGATGGTTTTCTTCTGTCAGCTCTACAGCTACATGTTGACCGAAAGTAGGCGACCCTTTCCGGATATCCACGGCCACGTCCAATACGGCGCCTTTGATGACGCGTACTAACTTGCTTTGTGCGTATGGCGGTTTTTGAAAATGAAGACCGCGCAGTACGCCGTAACTGCTCTTGCTTTCATTGTCTTGCACGAAATGTACGGTGCGGACCAACCGGTCGAAATCCCGTTGTGAGAAAGATTCGAAAAAATAGCCTCTTGCATCGTTGAACAACCGAGGTTCGATAATCACTACGCCTTCGATGGCGGTTTGAATGACTTCCATAATAAATAGTAAACTTTATTATGTGCAAAGATAGTTTTTTTTATCGAAAGGTAGCGGGCTTTAGGATAAAATCGTATATTTGCAAGGATGAAAAATATTTAAATGATTGCATCATGGAGACTTGTCATTGGATTTTGGCCGGTTGGTTGGTTTTTGACTTGCTGGTGTTTGTATGGGCGTGGTGGGATGATTTATATTATTCCCATGATATGAAAAATAAGTTCAAACGTCTGAAAGAGACGTTGACAGAAGAATAGAATGATATGCGGTCTGGATATAAATTTCTCGTGAAGATGCTGTTCGGGTTGTATCTGGTCGGAGGATTTGCAACCTGCCAAAAAGTGGATTTACCTTCGGAAGAAGGGGAAGACACGGAACAGCCCGGGCAAACGGGCGATAAGCCGGAAGGCGGAGGCCATGGGGCGGGAGGGACTGGCGGAACGGAAGAAGAGGTGCCTTTTCCGCCTGAATATGAGGGTGCTTGGACTGTAACCGGGATATTGTCGGAGTATGAAGGGGTAGACTTGGATGAGGATTATGAGGAAATGGTCGTGGGGTATATAGTGGGGGCGTGTGACAGGACGATGAAAAATGCCCTGTTCACGGCTGATGAGATACGGGCTGCTAGCGTAAGCACGAACCTTCTGATAGCGGATTCAAAAGATGAAAGGGATGCTTCGCGTTGCATGCCAGTAGAGCTTAAAAAGGGTACGGATGTGAGGGATGAAGCCAATCTTGTGGATCATCCGGAGGTACTGGGATGCCGGATTGGCTTGTTGGGATTGGTGAAGACTTATTTTAACGTGGTCGGATTGAAAAACGTGGCGTATCATGAGTGGCTGACGAATGGCGGGGATGTGGAAGAGCCGGAGCCGGAAGAGCCGGAAGAACCTGAAGAGCCCGAAGAACCTGAAGAGCCGGAAAATCCAGGGAAGCCGGAGGAACCGGAAGATCCTGAACCGGGACCTGTTCAAAAAGATACGATAATAATAGACTTGAAGCCGGGACATATTGAAGGTGGCCGGTCGATTAGAACTAAATGAAAATACCATGGATGCCAGATGTTTTTTATATAGTTGTATTCTCCTGTTGGGTTTATGGGGAGAAGTAGTTTCAGCACAAACTTTCAGGCGTGTAAGGAATGTCCGTGAACTGGAGGATGGTATGCATTGTGTATTGGCCGGGTATTGTGCGGCACATCCAGACTCGTTGTACGTGATGGCATCGCAGGATAAAACCGGTACGGGGAAGAAAAACCGTGCTGCCCGCAAGCTTCCCTTGGATAAAAACGGGAGAATACATATACATGACGGCGGAACGGCTATTTTTGAATTGCAGGTGGTAGGGAAGGCTTATGCGTTTCGTGACATGGCTTTGGATGCGTGGTTGGCGTATTCTAACGGGCGTGTACAAGAGTATACTTCTTTATTGACTTTGACAGACGAGGAATTGGCCAGTTCTGTAAATCCTAAAAACAAGTATAGTAATAAGTTTGAAATCATATCGTTAGCCTCAGCTCGCTTGTCAAAGACATCTTTGTATACGAAAGAGGATGTTTTTACGTCTGTTTCTTCTAAAAAACAATTTGGTCTGATGCCGGTCGGGGGTATTTCTTTTAAGTTATGCGAACAGGATGTAGGCGATTCCTTATTTATATATAAGGAAGTGCAACCGCCTGTATTGGCAGGAAGAGAAGACGGCGACTGGATCTTCAAAGGGGACTGGTTGGCAGACTCTTTGTTTGCACTGGATTATGCTCAAGCCCGGCGGATTGATTTTACCGAAATATCCCTGCCACAAGGAAAAGGTATGGCGGGTGGCGGGAAGATGCCCAAAGGATATGTCTGGACATACGTGCGTAAGGGAGAGTCCGGGCGTTTGCCGGAAGGATGGCCCAATGTGGTTGAAATAGACCGGAAGGATGAGGATGTACAAGGAAGGGCCGTGACTCGGATGGTGGGTTGTGACAGCTGTACTTTAGGGCCTAAGTACTCGTTTACGGTACCGTCGGGAACTGGAATTGTGTGGTACCGGAAAACTGAGGATGACGAAGGATGGTTGACTGTAGGTTTGCCGTATGCCGTGGAGAAAGTTACTTGGGAAAGTCCAGACGGAGAAACCGTAGCATCGGAACGTCTTTGTTTTGAAAAAATAACCGGCGAGGGTGTGGTATTCCACCGAATGGAAACCGATGAGGCTTGGAAAGCCTGTGTTCCCTATTTGTGGAAAGCGACAGAATCCCGTGAATCCGTAGTCTGCTTTTATGGAGACGGGACGGTCGTGCAGGCCCAGGAAAATAGCTTAAAGGAAACAGATGGATTTTATACAATATTCAGCCGGTATGATATTGAAAATGAGAAGGAAAGTGTTTTTCTTCTGGATGATAGCGGCACACGGTTTGTGCGTGCTGCGGCGGGAAGTTGGATGGCACCCGGTAGGGGGTATTTGGTGTACACTGGAACTGGTTCTCATACCTTGCGTTTGATTGAAAAAGACTCACCGGACGAGGTGGACTGGATAAAGTTTAGGACGGACGGGCATCCTTTGCCTGTTTATGGGCCGGACGGTGTAAAGAGAGGAGAAATATTGCCCGGTGAAGGTATTCCGGAAGAATGGCCTAAAGGGTTGTATATCATTCCATACGGAAAGATGATGAAAAAGTAGAAAAAGGAAAATCCACTTATTATTTGCTGAACAACTCAAAGGTGAACTTATACCCAAAGCCGATTTGCTTGAAGTTTTCCAAAGAAAGGAACAGTCCCATGTCGAACACGAAGGTCCCTATGCCGTAACCCAATTCGAAATAAGGTCCTAAATGGTCCATGGTGAGCATATTGAGGTATAGGCGTTCGTTCTGTATATGGTTGGTGTATTTGATAAGGTGGCGTAGCACAAGAAACGGGGCTTCGTAAGAGATATGTCCTCTGACGTAGTAGGGAGATGCGTTATACCATCGGCCATTTAAAGCCTGAAACACTCCTCCGATTTCGTCGTTCCATCCTTCGGGGAGGTTGCTTTTGCGGAAGTTGACGAAGTCTACGAAATAAGTTTCTTCCTGATTGGTGAACAGTCCCATTCCGATGCGGTAATACAGGTCGGAGAGTAGACCCGTACGGATGTGGTGCTGCATGTCGAACTCAATACGTTCATAAACGCCTGTACTTTTGAATATGTTCCTGAGACCGCGCTCGTAGTCCACGATGAAAGTCGGGAAACGGGACTTCAGGTTGATTTTCTGTCGGCCGTTCATGTAATAGTATTGGCCGGGAGTCCATTCTACCCGGATGCGCGGAGCGAAACTGTTATACTGCGGGCGTATGTTGGCCTTCAATCCTTCGGTTACGTTTTCCGGAAGTTCCACTTGCCGGAAACTTTCTTCAGGATGTTCGGCCGGTGTACGGCGGTGGAACATGAATCCCAGTCCTACGGACAGGCCGTTGGTGATTTCGAGGTGGTTGCTGATTTCGAAATTCAAGTCTTTGAAAAGGTCCAGGTTCAGTTTGTCGAAGTCGATGATGCTGTCTGATGGAATCTTTTTGAGTTCATCAATAATGCGGCTGTTCCCGATGCGGTTGCCGTTCCCGACGTTGACTCTTACCGTTCCCATGTGTTCCGGCCAATATTGGTATTCGGCCCCTGCATTCCAATAGAATTCGTTATGGGTGAAGTTATATCCCAAGCGTGTCCCGACGTGAAGGGACTGGCTGTTTCGGAATGTGGTGTTGAAATTCAAATCTTGCCGGTAGGCGATACCGGTCGTTTTGCTGTAACTGAACATCAGCGGATTGATGAAGGGAGAGTTTTGCAACGTGGCATTGTTGCTTAGTTTCCAGTCGCTATCGGTCAGAAAAAAGTCGCCCACCGAGCCCCAGATGTTTTTCTTGAAAGGCTTGGTCGTTTCCTTTTGTATATAATTCATGGAATCCGTCCGTGCCTTATACCTTTTATATATATACAGTTCGGAGTTGTCCAAAGGAGTAGGCCGCAGGGAGTCGAAACGGGCAAAGTCCTTTGTATAGGCCTGCCGGTCGCATTGCAGGGAAAAAGATGCGGTAAGGTTGTAGTTCGGTTTGGAAATGCTGTCTTCCGGTGTATTACGACGGTGATGTATTTCCTTATAAGTCAGGCTAGATTCGTAATATCCTTCCATGATATTGAAAGCAAAGGCAAACGATGCGTTGATGTCGTTTTTCACCGGCAGGTATTCCGTGTCGGTGCCGATGTCTCCCATGATGATGCGGCAATCGAAAAGCAACAAATCGGCTTGCCCTTTGAATGAAATCTCGCGCACGCTCCATGCCCCTTCCGTAATCGTCATTTTTCCGTCCAATAACTGGAAGCTTTTGTTGCGAGGGATAAATCGGATGTGGTATTCGATACGTTGTTGCCGGTCGCACGACACGGAGTCGATAGTATAGCGGTAGTATTTGTTGCTGTTGGGAGCCAAAGGGGAGAGCAGGCGTTGCCCCATCAGGTAAGGGGCATAGATGTTGACATTGAAATAATCCGTAATGCCCGGTATTTCACGGGCTTCGCCCAACGTTCCGGTATAAGCCTTGATTTTCTGGTCGTATATGTTGGGAGCGGTGTAGTGTAGGTCGCTGTATGTCTCTACGATAAAGCGGTTGGCGTCTTTTGGGGTTCTGAACAATCCCGGAATGAAACGGAATCCCCGGTTTTTCTTGATGATATCCAGTTGGGCTTTGATGTATAGCTCTGCGCGGTATTCGTGGATGAAGTCCATATATTGTGAAGCGGCATGGTGCATCCGGCTGATGATAGAGTCGGCGGCTTCCAAGCGTGCTTGCATCACCAGTGGAAAGGACAACATGCATCCCCACAATATATATCGTATGAAACTCACGTTTATCGGTTTTAAATGAATCGCCCCGGCTCGGTATGGCCCGAGCAAGCTCGGCTCTGCTCTTGCTTAATCGCGATTTTCAGAGTGACGCAGGCAAAGATAATAATAAAAATGGATATAGTGTATCGTTGTTTTTTCTTAATTTTGTGCCCAAATTCACATACACGATATTTATGGGAGGTTTTTTCGGCGTCATCTCAAAGACGCAGTGCGTGGCCGATTTGTTTTACGGCACAGATTATAATTCTCATTTAGGTACACGGCGTGGCGGGTTGGCCACTTATAGTAAAGAGCATGGTTTTATCCGCTCGATACATAATTTGGAGAGTACTTATTTCCGGACGAAGTTTGAGGACGAGTTGGGGCAGTTTAAAGGGAATGCCGGTGTCGGTATCATCAGTGATACGGATGCACAGCCTTTGTTGATGAATTCGCATTTGGGGCGTTTTGCGATCGTGACGGTAGCGAAAATCAATAATGCGGAAGACCTGGCCGCAAAGCTTCTGGAGCAGGGCATGCATTTCTCAGAGTTCAGCTCAGGTAAGATAAACCCTACCGAACTGATAGCTTTGCTTATTAACCAAGGACAGACTTTTGTGGAAGGTATCGAACACATGTATAAGGAAATCAAAGGGTCTTGTTCCTTGTTGTTGCTGACGGAAGTTGGCATTATAGCTGCAAGAGACAGTTGGGGACGTACACCAGTCGTAGTAGGTAAGAAAGAAGGAGCGTATGCCGTAACCGGGGAATCTACGGCATTTCCCAATCTGGATTACGAGACCGTGTATTACCTCGGTCCCGGTGAGATTGTCCGGTTGCAGGCCGAGGGGATGGAGTGTTTGCGCCGTCCGCATAAGCGCATGCAAGTCTGTTCCTTCCTTTGGGTGTATTACGGTTTCCCTACTTCCTGCTATGAGGGTAAGAACGTGGAAGAGTTCCGCTTTGCTTGCGGCAAGAAGATGGGGGAGAGGGACCAGGCCGAAGTGGATTGTGCCTGTGGCATACCGGATTCCGGTATCGGCATGGCTTTGGGGTATGCGGCAGGAAAGGGAGTGCCCTACCAACGTGCCATTTCCAAGTACACTCCTACATGGCCCCGGAGCTTCACTCCGAGCAATCAGGAGATGCGTTCCTTGGTGGCCAAGATGAAGCTGATAGCCAACCGCGACATGCTGAAAGATAAGCGTGTACTTTTCTGCGATGATTCCATCGTGAGGGGAACGCAACTGCGCGACAATACGAAAATCTTATTCGACTATGGGGCCAAAGAGGTGCACATGCGTATTGCTTGCCCTCCGTTGATTTACGGTTGCCCGTTTATCAATTTCACGTCATCGAAAAGCGATATGGAGTTGATTACGCGTCGGCTGATTAAGGAGTTCGAGGGAGATGAGAACAAAAACTTGGAGAAATACGCGCAGACAGGTTCGCCCGAATACCAGCGAATGGTGGACACGATAGCCGAACGCCTGAATCTTTCTTCCTTGAAGTTCAATACCTTGGAAGACCTTATAGAAGCCATCGGCTTGCCTAAATGTCAGGTGTGCACGCATTGTTTCGACGGAAGCAGCCGCTTTACCTTGGAAGAGGAGAACACGGATGAATAGTGTTTGCTCCTGGGGCCGACAGATGGACGTGGCACCGTAAACAGAAGGGCTGTATGAGTGCATTTTATATCATACTGACAACGGTTCTTTATTTCCTTCTGCTGTTTGCCGTCTCCCGTAAGGCCGGTGGGACGGGGGACAACGATACGTTTTTCCGGGGAGGCAGACGGTCGCCATGGTGGGCGGTGGCGTTCGGCATGATAGGGGCTTCCTTGTCTGGAGTGAGTTTCGTGTCGGTGCCGGGTATGGTAAGGGACGCGGATATGACCTACATGCAGATGTGTGTAGGTTTCTTTTTTGGGTATCTCGTAGTGGCTTTTGTATTGTTGCCTTTGTATTATAAGCTGAACCTGACCTCCATTTATGCTTATCTGGATGTCCGGTTCGGCAAGGCGGCCTATCGGACCGGAGCTTCTTTTTTCTTGTTATCTAAAATGTTGGGGGCAGCCGCGCGGTTGTATTTAGTGTGCCTGATTTTGCAGAATTACGTGTTCGGAAGCTTGGGGGTTCCGTTCGAGGTCACGGCGTCCGGAACGGTTTTCCTGATTTGGCTATACACCTTCAGGGGAGGCATAAAATCGTTGGTGTGGACCGACGCTTTGCAAACTTTATGTCTGGTAACGGCACTGGTGTTGATTTTGTACCAACTGTGCCGTTTGAACGATTTTACGGTGGTTGAGGCAGTGCGGCATGTGGTGGAAAGTCCTTACGGTCGTTGGATAGAATGGGACGATTGGACTTCACGGCAACATTTCGTGAAGCAGTTCCTGAGCGGCATTTTTATTGTGATTGTCATGACGGGGTTGGATCAGGATATGATGCAGAAGAATCTCACGTGCAAGAACCTGCATGATGCGCAGAAAGACATGTGCTCGTACGGCTTTTCGTTCATACCCTTGAATATGCTGTTTCTGGGAGTGGGCGTCCTGCTGTTGGCTTTGGCATCGCGCGAGGGTATAGACTTGCCCGTGAAGGGAGATGACATTTTGCCCTTGTTTTGTGCGGAAGGCCATTTAGGGAATGGAGTGTTGGTACTGTTTACTATCGGTATTATCGCTGCGGCGTTCAGCAGTGCGGATTCCGCACTGACGGCCTTGACCACCAGTTTTTGTGTGGACATTCTGGACGTGGAGCGGAGGTTTACCCGTCCGGAAGCAGTAAGAAAGAAGGTACACGGAGTAATAGCTTTGCTCTTTGTCGGTTTTATCTTGTGTTTTGAGGCCGTAAACGATTCCAGTGTCATCGATGCCATTTATGTGGTGGCTTCTTACACTTACGGGCCGTTGTTGGGCTTGTTTGCTTTCGGCATGTTTACCCGGCGCAAACTCTGGCTTGCGGCTGTCCCGTGGATTTGTGTCGCGGCACCCATGGGGTGCTATTTGTTAGACGCCTGGACCGTTTCGGCCTATGGTTATCGTTTCGGATACGAATTGCTGATGTTGAACGGATTGTTCACGTTCGTGGGGTTGTATGCGTTTTCCAAGGCTTATTCTCCGGATATGGATAAACGGTAGTAAAAATCCCCTTTCCGTGTACAAACGGAAAGGGAAAAAGGCTGTTTCATGAGAGCTCAAGATTCTGTTGAAAGTCTGAGATAGGAAGAAGTGAAGGTATTTGGGGTATATGTTTTTAGAAGTATCCGTATAGATGCTAATTGAAAATAGCACCATATTTTATTTTAACCGAGCTTCACCCTTGGCTTTTACAAAAGTACTTTATTGTTTTAAATAGTTTTTATATTTTCGTTGTTTTTTGTGTTTCTTTGAGTCTATATGATTGTCTGCTCATATTGACAAGAAACGCCTTATGCGTCAACTTGTCCACCATGGCCGCGACCAGTACCTTGTTCTTGATGATTTCATTCCACCTGTTAAAAAACAGGTTTGTGGTAATGATTGTGGCTTTCTTTCCTGGCCTGGGTGACAGGTGATTGAAGTGCATTTTTCCTCACTTTTTGTCCGCAACAGACATGCCCGAACTCGTCACTGATAATCAGGTTGTATTT
>ULKS01001768.1_pt1 | contig 13396 bp, 26 predicted proteins | sample 1951211 | NCBI WGS metagenome assembly ULKS01 (sample SAMEA4835506, study PRJEB28245) | human gut metagenome | biome: gut microbiome; material: fecal sample | place: Denmark | collected 2008 | reverse complement strand
CAAAGGGAAAGACTGGATAAACAAGCATCCCGATACAGTGCAGAACATCTCCGCCGCCTTTGGAGGAATCCTGTCCAAGATGACAGGAGGGAGCGGACACACAGGCGCCTACATCTCCCAGATGGGAACGAAGTGGAATCTTTTTGGGATGGAAGTTACTGAAGAAGAGCAGGAGCAGACCGATAAAATGTTGCGCTCTATGGGAATGAAAATTGGTGAAATTATGACTGGAAATGATCGGGAATATATAAAAGAAAAGTTTTCAGAAAGTGCTCTTGATGGAGCAATAGCATTAGCGGAATGGACGAAAAATCATTATTCAGAAATAATGGTAGATGAAACATTTAAGGGCGAATTAAGACTTGGAGGGCTTAAGTTCTTGAGCAAACTAGCGGCATGGATAGATTTAGCGTCTGTACTAAAATTTAATATAGACTTTCAATATGAAAAATATGAGGAATTAAATATTAAGTTTGAGGAGAAAGGTGAATCATACTGGGTAGATGTATATAATAGATTGAAGGAAAACACGTCTGATGTAATGGATTAGTGAATGGAGATTTAATATGGATACAGAATATTTATTAGGAGTTATATCCGTTTTTTTGCTGATTGTATTCTATATATTAAGAGCGCTTTGGCGGTTTTATGTTGCAAATAAATTGGAGCCAACGGCTGAAGATATTATAAATAAGGGCAATATAGTGGGGAATGATTTAATGAAGTTGAGCCAGGTAGAGATGCTGCAAGATATAGATGTGAAAAAAATTTACAAGTCTTTAAGAGAGGGGGGGATTTTTCGAATAAAAAATATAAAGATATATGATAATATTTTTTGGGTCAAGTTAAATGGAGGAGATGGTTATTTTACTCTTTATGGAAACAGGGTAGATACTATTTCTGTAAACCATGTAATTACAGTAAGAAATGGAATATTGTTACATTGTCCGGTGCAGGATGATACAGAATACATTATTAGTGATTAAATTATTGATAAAAATCCATAATTATGAATATGTCATGGAAGACCTGAAACGGATAAAAAGAAATAATTGGGTAGCTAAGCACCCCGATACCGTACAGAACATCTACGCCGCCTTTGGATGGATCCTGTCCAAAAGATGACAGGAGGAAGCGGACACACAGGAGCCTACATCTCCCAGATGGGGGCGAAGAGGAATGAATTGGATGAGGAAATGGCTGCAATGAGAGGAAGGAATCTGAGAGATGAATTTAATAAATGGGTAGAAGACTCTGTAAATGATTAAGAGGGTATAAAGGATGAAAAAGGCATGGAAATTAATTGGGCTTAGTATATTTATTGCTACTTTTGCATATTTTTTTGATTATACGTTATTATGGATCATGGCTTTTATACTTTTAGTAGGAGCTTCTTATTATTGATTTTAAATGGATTTTAGAAGCAGGTTTTGTGATAGAAAATACAAAAAATAATATAAGTGGAGCTGCGATACAGTGGAGAACATTTCCGACGCCTTTGGAGGAATCCTGTCCAAGATGACAGGAGGGAGCGGACACACAGGCGCCTATATCTCCCAGATGGGGAATGATTTAGATGGGGTAAACGGATTTTATTTGTATTATGAAGATAATGTTCCTAATGATGTAAAAAATATCTTTCTGATACAGCAACTAAGTTAATTCTTGAAAGAATAACTATAAAATCACTAGAATATTTAGGGAACGAAGTTATACGGGATTATCCTTATTTAGCAGATGAAGTAAAACAAAAGTTAAAAGGTATAAAATTTGTAAAAAAGTAGATGACGGATATGGAACCTTAGCTGGTGCTGTGATAGTTTATGTTGCATTGTTAGATTATAAGCATGAAAGTAGTCCTAAAACTACGAAAGAGTTAGAAGACTGGATAAAGGATTGTATAACTGATTAGAGGGGATTATAGAATGAAAGTAGATAGTAAGTTTATATGCTTAGGAATTCTAATTTTTATTATTGCGCATTTTTTTAATTACACTATATTGTGGGTTTTATCAATAGTATTTTTATTAATATCCTTTTTTTACTAGGTGGAGTTCAAAAAGCCGGTTAACTGTAACGAGATAAAATAAGCTATAAATCATTAATTTGCTGCTACTGTGGGAGGGATTATATGAAAAAATATTTTGGACCTAGTTTGGCTTTAGGAATAGCCGGCTTAATATCAGGGAGTATTGCATGGCTTATGGGTATAGAATATTTGGGATATATAGCAGTTTTTTGTTTTTTACTTAGTGGAATAGTGAATACCGATCGTTGGTAAAGTAGTGTTCTGAGAGCCATCTCAAGGAATAGAATAAAGAGGTAAAAGATGAATTTAGCTGAATATATCAAAGGATTTTTAGGAATAATTACAATAATATTTTTTGGTATAGGAATAGTAGTTTGGAAATTTAGGACCGTTGATGAAATTCAAGAAATTGAAAAGAAAATAGATGTCGATACAAAAAAGGTTATAGAATCTGATTTAGAGGTTCTTAGTGACGTTAGTTTTCCTGCTGAAATAGATGTAAGGAAAATGTATGGCGTTATTTCAGCGGGAGGAATCCAGGAAATAGAGTGTATAAAGGTATATGAAGGTAAATATTTTGTAAAAATGAGGTTTTATGGAGAAGGTTATTTTACATTAGAAGGGAATCATGTGGACATTGTTTCGGTTGGTCATGTTATAAATATGAAAAATGGACAATTGCTATACACACCACAAAATGATGATACGGAATATATTTCAATGACATAAAAAATACCTATGACATGGAAAAATTAGCGCAGATAAGAACCGTAGCCGCTCCCGTAAAGAGAGCCGGAGAAGTGGGAGATGGCCGGCTGAAAGCTCTGTATGCCCTGCAGGCAGGAATGAACGCAAGAGACATACAGAAAACCCAGAAAACAGACAAAGCCATTAACAAGAACAATACCGTAGGAATATCAGCCTCGGCAGCACCGGAAAGAAGCGGAGGGAATCGAGAAATTGGCGTGATACAGGCTTTTGACCGGAGTGCAAATCTTGATGGAACAATAGGGTTAGAATAAGGAGGAACATAATGAAAAAGAAAATATTCCTCGTTTGTTTGATATTTATCTTTTATCATGCGGCTTGTATAGCAGTGAATGTTATTCCGTCTTTATTTGATATTCAAACATGGTATATAGATACGGAATCTACTTTTGGAAATAAATCACGTATATTTCTCTCTAAAAGGGAGAAAGGAGGCATTCATTTTGAACTGCATGATTATCGCCCGGAAGACAAAGTAAAACAAAAATTAACCCTTTTAGACAAAAATGTGTATGAGACAGAAAGTGAAACAGACATGCTTTATAGGGACAAAGTGTTTTACTCTTATGGAAGTGCCGGTTTTTATGCAATTTATGCGAATCCATTTAAGATAAAGGTATATAGGAATCCGTCTCAGCCATTAGAGGAGAAACAAGAGATAGATAGGTCTTTAGCGAAGTATAGCAGTGATGAGATACAAGTAATTTCATCAGTGTCAGATCTTGCTTCAGAAGAACGGAAGGCGTATGAGAAGTTGAGAGTCAAAGCGGATAATAAAGAAGGTAGATAAATATACGCTGTAGGCATCAATACCAGCCTCGGCAGCACCGGATGGAAAGACCATAAGGATCTACAGAAAAACTTCTTCTCCATGGAGCCATAGGCGCACTGATTCTATCAGATATTAAAGATGGATGATCAAAAGATATTGCCAAAGGTGTGGCAGAAGATGGAACTCTTCGTGCACTTAATTGGTTATCTAAATATACAAAACAAATTATCCTGAGTTAGATCGTATAATTCCCGGAAGTTTTGCCGGAATAAAATTTTTAAATAGAGTGAAAATATAACTGGATATATAGCGTGGATATCATTCTTTTGAAGTTATCTTGCACAATGAAAATGAAAAAATTAAAGAAGCAGAACGAAGGGAAGTTTATGAGCAGAAAAAATAGTATTAATACTATGAAAAATAAAATCAAAGAAATGTATGATTTCTTTAGTGGGAGTGATATCTGTTTTATTATAGGATGTGTAATTGCTGGTGCTGCGATTTATTTTGACTATAAACTGCTCGGTGTTATCGGATTATGCATACTACTTTTAGCTAGAGTTACCGGATAGATAAATTCATATCCAAAGTGATTGGGCTAAATATGCGGATATGGATTAGACTGTATAGGAGAAATATCTAAGGAATCTCATTTGCCTGGCGTGTCCGGCTGAGCAGAAACTGCCGGCAAGATGTTAGATATAGGAAAATTTTTAACAACAGATGACCGTGGCAAAGAATCTGCCGGTATAGCTGGTGGAATAGTGGGAAGTTTGGCAGGACAGAGTCTGCTTGTGCCGATTATGGTGGGATATGGCAGTCAATATCAAATCGCTCCAATACTCCTTTCCGGTGGAACGGCTGCAGTAGTTGTAGGTACAGGCTATGCAGGAGGTCTTTTGGCAAAATATATTTATGAAGAAGAGAATAAAAGTGATTATATTTATTATCTAAAAGGACTTAATCAATCGAATTATAATGAGGATGAATTTAAAGAAAGAATGGAACAAAACTTTGACATCATAGAGTAAACGGGGGGATATCAATTGAAAATTACAAGTATTCTATTTTGGGGAGGAATGGTAACCACTATTATGTTATTTGCTCTATTCTTGGGTTTGATTTGTCAAGATATTATTTACAAGAGAGTACATAATGGAGTTAAGTATTTTTTTATAATTCCGATAGGAATATTATGTGTAATGTTCTTTTTACTATCGACTTTAGTGGCGGGAACGGATATTTTAAGTTATTTTTATCAGACGAATATTTATTATGGCTCAAAATTAGATATTTTATTTCTGGTTTTTGCGATTTGGTCATTATGGGTGGCAATACATTATTATGGTTATATTTTATTTCCCGAATATTCTAAATTGGATATCAATATAATTCCTAAAGTGAGAAAGAAATGGATATTACTATATATTTGTACCATAATAATAGGATTTTTTATGATATGGATATACCGGCCAATTCTAGTATATGTAATGAATGTGATAATCGGACATATATAAAATTTATAGATATAGTAATGTGGACATTAAGAAGAGATGCTTTATACGCAAGGAAAAAGGCTATGGACATTCGCATTAAAGACAGACCTCTTGGTGGAGATGCTATTGCTTTTTAGATATGAGTTTAGAGCTGCTTTTACTGTGGAAAATATTTATGATAATAAAAGAAACGATATCTATTACGGGGAAAACTTAAATAGTTCAAATTATGATAAACAAGATTCTGAAAAAGATTGAATGGAATTTTTATGTTAAAGATTGATTGGGGATTCAAAATATGAGAATTATGGGGACTTCATTCTTTTTGGGAATAATGGCAACAATTATACTGGGTATTACGCTGCTTAGTATAGCCATTTATGATATTGCATGTCACAGAATTCGTCATGTTATTAAGTATTTGTTTTTTATTCTTATGGGAATATTACTGATAATTTTTAGTTTGCTGTTTACAGTGACAGGTGGGACGAATCTTTTATTAGTCTTAAGAGAAATAGATATTGACTACGATAAAGAAATAGCATTTGCTTTTGCGATCTTCACATGTTGGTCACTTTTTATTGCTGTACGGTATTATGGTTATGTATTATTGCCGGAGTATTCGAATTTAAACAAAGAATTGAGATTTAAGATATCAAGAAAGACGATTTATCTTTCTTTTTGTACGTTAATAGCTGAGTCGATTGTACTATGGTGGTGTTGGCCGATTCTTGCGTATGTGATAGATATAATACTCTGTTATTTATAATACTTTTAAGGGTTTATAGGTAAAGAAGAATGATAATCTTCAACAAAGGACTGCCGCAATTTGGGCTTAGTGGAGATTCAACCTCTTCAGTAGATAATGAGGAGGTAGAGAAATGATTTCGAAAATGAAATTACAGAATGGGATATTGACATTGATAGGATTTATTATGTTAGTGTCTATTTGTATTTTAGTTGATCGTTTAGAATCAAGAAAGCCTGAAATGGAGATAAGGGAAAGCGTCGAGGGGGTCAATGTCTATAATGAAGAAAGTAAATTAGTGGATCTACTACAATTTATTTATAGGACTAATAAACATTATATTCTTACATATATTATTCAATCTTTTGGAACTAAAATTGATATTTTTGAATATTATAGAAAAAATTTGGAAAAAATCGGATGGGAATTTACAGGAGAAGCAGATAATATTGATCATTCAAACAATAGAAAGATAGGGGAATCATTTAATTTCCGAAAAGGGAAGTATAGATTGGGAATATATTTTAGTACTCGGGATTTGCATAATTACGAAAAAAGTAATGGGCAAGATCCGCTTAGGTATTCTGTAACAATTTATCCCCAAACATAAAGGGAGGGAAATAATTTATGTTTAGTCATAATAAGCGAGACAATTTGCCTATAGTTAATACTTGTTCTTTTATTCTGACAGGAATGCTTTCAATTCTTTATTGTGCTGAGAAAATCTGTGAGGGGGAATTTATATTCATAGATTTTTCAGACTATGGTCTTTTAGTTCTGATTTTCCTGATGAGTATTTTTATAATATTTATAGGAGCATTACAACTTCGTACAGCCTTAAGACATTTAGGGCGAGAGATTGAAAGCAATGATCAGAAACCGATTGCGCATAAACTGATGAAGTTATTTTGGTATCCTGATGAATATTACGAAAGAAAAAATAATCACACCCGTTTCAATAAAATAAAACATTACATAGGGCTTTTGATTATTGTCATATCTGTTTTTCTTGTGGGAGTTGTCTTTTTTTACTGGAATCAGTCAATTTTATTTGAAATTATTATAAAAATTTCTATTCTTATGAATATTATAGTGTACTGTAGAAAGTATCTGATGTAATGTAGGGGGAACTGTTGACATCGTTTATGTGGATAAAGGAAAGAACAAACTCACTACTGATACCGTACAGGCCATCAGCACTGCTTTAGTAACCGTCGCGGGAGGCCTGACAGGAGATCGTGCGACAGGAGCCTGTACGGCGCAAATGGGGACAGGATGGTATAGGTGATTGATATGAGAAATACTAAAATATGGGTTGCGTTTAGTTTATTAATAGGATTATGCGTTATGTATTTACACATGAATACATTTCAAATGGAACATGCAACCTATTATGCAGCATTTAGATATAGGTTTAAGGTCGATAGGATATTTACTGATTTGTGGACAAAAACAGCCTTAGAGTCGGATTGTTTTGCTTATAAATATGAATATCCCTATATATTTTTGTATGGCATAGGAGGATATACAAAAGTAAACTTAATTCCTTTTTATGGGGAAACGATTAAAGTGGTTAATGAAACTTATTATAGAAACATCCCGGATGATTTGAGAAGTGATGTGTTAAGTTCTTTATCGCAGCTAAATGAATCTTATCTATGGGGGATAGAGATTAGATATGACTTTATAGGATTACCCAAAAGAGATATAGATATTTTTAAAGAATTACAAAGAAAAGGGCGTGAGAAAAAAGTCAATTATATTAAAAGAGAATCGTATTATGCTTCTGATAAAAAATTTATGAAAGAATATATTGATAGTAGAAAAGGATTAGATATGCTTGATAAAAAGCTGGAAGATATTACCTCAGAAAGCGAATAGTATGGCAGGAGTGAACGCCTTCCTAAAAAGAACAGGGAAAGATCAAAGACCCGGAAGTTCATAAAATAGCAAGCGGGACTATAATCAGTTTAGTCATGTGGGATGGAAAGTTCTATTGCCGGCTTGGAAGGTGGGATGCTTGTGGGAGCCTATCTTTATGATCGTGTGCTTATAGAAAAATAGGCTTGAGGGAAGTGAGAAATATAAAGAATCAGTATAATTCTTTCCTTGCGAATGAAGGAGGGGATAAGAAATGAAATATATCTTTAGTAATCAAGTGATTGATTTTGCCATGCTTTTTCTCATGATATGGAATTTATGGATATTTATATTTAACAAATCTAAAAAAGAAGATATGAAGATGGTTGTAAAGAATATCCCAGTGTATATTCGAATTCCTTTTATATTTTGTATAGATGTATTAATAGGACGGCGATACTGATAGATATTGGGATCATTAATTATTCAAATAAACTTTTGATAATGACATCTGTAATATGGGGAGGGTGGCTATGGTTTCTTTTGGTGCTATATGAATTGAGAAGGAACCGAGCAAAAGTTGCAAATTGTTATGATGTTAAAGATGATGTCCGGTTAATAGCATAGTTACTTTTAGGATTAATGTTAATATTTATAAACTTACTACCGGAACCTTGACATGGGAAAATATAGAAAACAAAGTAGAATATAAAGCAAGCGAAAGAGGACTACTGCCCCATATTGTCCATCAAAGGAAGCACAGCCACAACCAACCAATCCGCAGTGAACTCTGAGTATCTAATTATGACGATGAACAGTTTAAAAAGGACTTTAAACAGAATTTTATTGTAAAAGATTGAATCGAGGAATACATAATGAAGATTATCAGTCTTTCGTTTTTTTGGGGAATAGTATTTACTGTTTTAATATTTGCTTTTATGTGCTGTGCCATAGGTGAAGATTTTATTCGACATAAAGATAGGAGACATCCGGCCCTCTATAAGTATGTCATATTTATATTCATGGGAATATTGCTAACTGTGTTTAGCTTTTTATTTATAATATTGACTGCAACCAATATTCTGAAAATCATGTCAGGTATAGATGTGTCCCATAGTCCATTGGTCAGTTTGATAGGGATGTTCTTTATGGGAGAGGCGATTTTCATTCTGGCTCGCTATTTTGCTTACATATTAGCGCCTGAGTTTACTAAGAAAAGTGAAAGTGAGATTGTACAGGTGCAAAAACAAACCATTCTTTTATCAATATTAAATGTGTTTATTGAATTGTTTATAATAGGGTATTACCGAGATGTGTTGTGGTATATAATCTCCTGGATTTTCTATTAATTAATGAAATTCAATATAGAAGGGATTACTGAACAAAGCGGCATCTACATAGGGAAAAAAGAATACGACACCAAGTCAAAAACAACACCCACCTCAAAGGCGACGTCATAGACAGCAAAGCACTGGCAGAAAAGAACAAACTCACCACCGGTACTTTGACATGGGAAAACATGGACAACAAAACCGAATACAAAGAAAAAGCAAGCGAAATCACTGTATCCACCAATGCCGTATCCAAACTCAACCCCTTAGGACTGGGCTATGTACCGACCGTACTCGTGAAAGGGAAATCAGAAAGCACCACCTTGGACGGAACCTGAAAGAAAACAACCGGATGAAAAGTATGTTACAAATGTGTATAAACAAATAGATTAATGTAATGGAGGATTCATGATAATGGATATTATTATATGTATAATCTATATTTTTATAGGAATAAGGTGGATTTTTCAGAATGTACGTTTAGGTACATTTTCAGCATGTACTACTTGGAAAGTGATGGGGTTAAAGTTTTTTATACTGTTAATGGCACCTTTAGCATTATTTATTTATGTTTATTTTGCAGGGAATCTTACACAAAGGTTATTCTTGGGGATTGTAGTAATCGTTTTGGGCCAAATTGGAGATTATTTATTGTTCAAGGAAACACAAAGGATCCTTATTAATACTGTTAAATATGAGATGACAGAAGAATTTAACAAAAAACTTGCGCATGAAAAGTTTAAATTTCAAATTCGAATGATGGGATTGTCTGTAATTGTATTTATGGGAATCATATCTTGTCTTCTGGCAGAATGATGTTTTCATCCCTTAAGGGTTTCGTCATAGACAGCAAAGCACCGGTAGAAAAGAATAAACTCGCCACTGCTAACATTCTGCAAACCATCACAGCCTGGGAAGGCAGATATATCTATGACTTTAAACAGGGAAATCATACTATTCTTTTCGGGATAAGAAGTATGTAATTATAGAATGGGAAGATATTTTTATGAAGATGATAATTGATAGAAAAAAGATGGGGAAGAATTTGAATTTTTATTTTCAAATATTCATGATAATAGTATTCATGGGTTTATTTGTATTTAATCGCTTTGAGTCAAAGCGGCCCGAAAAAGAAATGCGAGATAGTATACCTACAATTACTTTATACAAAGAAGATGGTTTATTAGGAGATAAGTTATTCTTTTCATATAGAAATTCAAATTTATATATACTTACTATGGGAAGTAAAGCGTATGCCTCAGAAAAAGAAATTGTTGAATATTATAAAGAATGTTTTATTAAACACGGATGGAAATATGATGGATGTAGAGACAACATCGATTATTCCAATCATTCTAAAATTGAGAATGTATATCTTTTTAATAAAGGTATATATGAATTAACATTGAACTTCTATCAATCTGACTTATTGGATGAGCAAGTTATCAGACAAAAAAAACCATTAAAATACTATATAGTAGTTCATCCAAAACATAGCTATTAGTGTTGACGGAGGGGAAAGTAAACTTACTGATGGTCTGATAGATGTGCGTAAGAAAATTAAGGATGGGAGAATGATTGAAGATTAATCGAGGATATTATGAATATCTATAAAAAATATTTACAGGATGAAAAAAGGATAAAGAGATGGAGTATCTGTTGTTGGGTAAGTGATAGAATCTCTTGGATTATACAGCAGAAATATATTCAGTGGATATACCAAAATCTAAGATATACTAAGTTTGGAAGAGAATTTAGTATAGTTTTTACATTCATAGTTGTATTTCCATGTCTATTAAATTTATTTCTATGGCCAAGTCAATATTATTCAGAAAAAGAATTGAGAGAAAATATACCTCCAATAATGATTTACCAAGAGTCAAACGAATTGAAGAAATCATTAAAATTTTGGTATAGATTACCGGGGCATTACCATGGATCAGAGAATTATTCTGTGTTTGCACCGCGGCTGGAAATTATTAATTATTATATGGAAGAGTTAAGAAAATATGGATGGGAATTTATAGCGGAAGAGGACAATGTTGAAAAATCTAATGGGAAAAAAGTGGAAGAAAAATATATATTTCGTAATGGAACATATGAGCTTCAAATATCTTTTCCTGTGGAGACAACAGTAAATTTTGAAGGGGTAGTATATGAAAAAAGTTATTATATCATAGTATTTCCAATAAATAGATGAATGGAAATACTTAAAGTCAGGCTGTCCACTGCAGCAGATAGGGAAAGAAATCTTTTTATCGAAAGTGAACAGGACAGGAAGAGTTACGAAGAAAAAAGCAAAATCTCGAACATGTCTGTCAGCGGCAGACCGGGAAGCGCCGTCAGCGTGAGCGGATGAAATGGACACATAGAGTCTGCGCCTCTTAGATGGAAACGAAGTGGGATATTTTAATATGGAAGGTACTAAAGAAGAGACAGAAGACCGAAAAGTATTATTCGAAAATCATGGAAGATAGTGCGTAAAAAATGAATTGAAAGCAGGTGGAATAAAGTTTTTATCTAATGTATCCACTTGGATTGGTTATGCTGCTGCCCTGGGATTTTATGTAAATCTCCAAGTTGAACAGTATGAAGCCATAGATACAAAATTTAAAGAACAAGGTAAATCGTATGTGGAGGACTTATATAACAGGATTAAGAGTGATACAACCGAAGTAATGGATTAGATATAAGGATGTGGAAATAGATATTATGGAATATATTATAGGGTTTATAGCGATAGTAGTGATAATTATCTATTATATTGGAATGGTAGTTTGGCAGGATACTATGACAAGGCGGTTTCAGAAAATTATAAAAACAGCGGAAATTAATAATAAGGAAATACATGAGTCTGATTTGTTAATTTTAAAACAAACTCTATTTCCTAATGGGAGTGATATAAAAAAATATATATAATACTATTTCAGCAGGTGGAATTCAGGAAATAGAGTGTATAAAGGTCTATGAAGGTAAATATTTTGTAAAAATGAAGTTTTATGGAGAGGGATATTTTACATTAAAAGGAAATCATGTGGATATTGTTTCGGTTGGTCATGTTATAAATATGAAAAATGGACAATTGCTATACACACCACAAAATGATGATACGGAATATATTTCAATGACACAGAAAGACTACTGAAGTAATGATGGGAAAACTTTTTGGAAGGTCTTGGGTTGATTAATAGCTGCATGCATGAAATATAATGAATCCACTGCTGCAAATGGTTATATCCTGCATATAGAAGTCTACGGCTCCTGAAATATCTGTGCAGGGGGCATATACGGTTTGTTGATTATCAGGAGCAGATATAAGGAGATACAATGGGTGCATCTATTCTGGTACTTATATATAGAATCATAGTAATATTTATAGGAGTATCTCTTCTGGTTTATAGGCAGATGGTCAGATATAATTCTAAAAATATTACCTTACAGGTTGTAGAGGCAAAAAAAGTATGGACATCTCCGACATCATGGGGAATTTACCGATTTTTCGTGACCTATGAATATAATGGTGTTGTTTACCGGCAGAAGAGTATCGAATTTGGAGTTTTTCTTTTTTCATTCAAGAATAAAACCATATATAATTGCACCGGGAAACGAAGCAAAAGTGGAAAGGTTAGTTGCGATCAGATATTCTGCGTTGAAAAAATTGCGATATTTTTTATATTGGCTGGGGTAGGTTCGTTTTTTAACCGTAGGTTTTGATGCAGTGTTATTGGTTATATGAGAGAAGAACACGAATATAAAAAGAGCGGCGGTACATGTGGCGGGAAGTAAGATGGTTACATTATGGGTGACTTGATGAATGAATTTATGAAGAAAAAGGCTATCAGCATGCTTCGAATGGAATTGATAATGACTTTGATTTATATAGGAGCATGGGGGATTTGGGGGATAATGGCAATTGTTGATTTGAATGTTGCAAAAATTTTCTTTTTAGGAATGAGTATTTATATTGCGCTGATAATCCATTATCATGTTCCTCTGCATAAATGGAATTATTCTGGTAGCATTCAAGCGATTGGAATCATTTCCGTCTTATATGCGTACTTTATGATATGGCATGGATTTCCTATTGATTGGGGAAATGGTACGACTACTTTGTTTATCCATTTGTTCTTGGGGATTACAAAAGTGATTCATAATGATTTCATAAGGATATCTATTATATCTTTAACATACTTTGTGTCAGTTTATGTCATTTCGTTGGTGCTATTTTGGATTCTATGCGCACTTAATGGAAAAAATCAATGTTACCAAAGAAAATGATGTCGATCTCACTACAGGGAAGGATATCAAAGGACTAAACAGAAACACGGATACAACCTGAATAAATATAAAGTTATAGAGCTGGAATTCAGGAAAAGGAACGAATTGTGATTA
>ULKS01004366.1_pt1 | contig 13484 bp, 16 predicted proteins | sample 1951211 | NCBI WGS metagenome assembly ULKS01 (sample SAMEA4835506, study PRJEB28245) | human gut metagenome | biome: gut microbiome; material: fecal sample | place: Denmark | collected 2008 | reverse complement strand
ACCTGGTCTTTTACCTCCTCTGCCGGGTTTCTTGGGCTGGTTTTCCGCTTGATTTATCACTTGTTTTTCCTGATTATCCATGGTCTAAACACTATTTCAGCACAAAGATAAGCAGTTTTCCGAATAATGTTATACGCTTTTCAGAAAATATATGAAAAGCGTATAACATCGCTTGCCTAATACACATTGACGACAGGCATCCGCTTCTCCCTTGCCTTGCGACAGGTGTAGGCTGTGCCACCCTTCGGCTTGCCGTCAAAGTAGGCAATCACACTGCCGGAATGCGACAGCATGTAGTCGTTCCGCTTGAAATAGCATCCGTTGAAGTAGTCTTCACTCAGATGCACCACATCGTCTGCCTTGGAAAGGATATAGGCATACCGCTGCTGCTCCACCATGGACCAGGAAGCGCTCTGTCCCTTGAAGGGAACGACTGCTACCAGTTTCAGCATGGGGATGCTCAACTTGAGGGAAAGTACTTCCTCCGCTGCCATCATGTCGAAGCCGAGTGCCATGCCGCAGTAGAACTTGTTCGCTCCTTGACGGATGGCTTGCAGAACGGCTTCCTTCAGCCGTTCCCTTACTTGTTCTTGATGGATGTGGGATATTTCTCTATGTCCGGTAAAGGCAACCGCCTTTGCCGTTGCCTTTGTTCTATTGTCTGTCATTGTCAGTTCGTTGTTACTTTATAATGGGTCTTTGCCAAGAAGATGCCACTGAGAACGTGTGCGCCCAAGTTCTCCAATTGGTCGGAATAGGTAGCCCAAGTGATGCCGCGAGTGATTACATCGTCAAAGGTAACAATATTCTTGCCATTGAACCAATTTTCATCAAACTCGATGATGCTCACTTTGCGGATTTCCTTCTCCAGCTTGCGGTTCTCGTGGATGGCAAGGCGACCACCGATTACCTTTACATGGTCGTAGCCGTTGATAGCTCCGGTCAGTTCGCAGACTCTCTCGCAAAAAGCCTTATAGCGAAGTTCGTTCTTCTCGGAGGTGGATGCCGGAACCGGAACAAAGGTGATGTCCTTGCAGCCATCGCCATACTGCTCCTTTAGGCTTGCTGCGGTCATTTGTGCCACTGCTTCAAAGCTTCGTCCGTCCTTGAAGTCATATACCATCTGTCTGTCAGCCACTTCCTTTTCGCCGACGTTGCGGATGCGTTTCGGGAAATACTTGCAGAACCATGTCTGAGGTTTTTCCAACTGCTTCTTGAGGTGATTGTCCATGTGTGCCATATGCTCTGATTTTTTTCCCTCTTGTTTTGCTGTTTTGCAGCTTGTCCGAAGGGATGTTTTTGCTTTTCTCAGAGTGCTGGCAGCCACCAATTAGGCAAATTCAGGGCAGAAAATACGCTCAACTTGTTTGAGGAAGATTTTGTGCAAGGGATTTGACGTTTGGTGGGAACAGCCATACCTTTGCAAAAAACATCCTCGTAGGCAAGATGAGAAAACGGTGAGCGGTCATAGTCTTCATCACTTCACGGAGCCGGATATTCCTTATTCCATCCCTGCCAAGTACTGCTACCACACCTTGTAGGCACGATTAACTCGTTCTTCTACACCTGCATATTCACCTGCGTAAATCCTCGCAAATGGATACCTTTATTTATAAGATGTGGGCATTTCCGCCTTGACAAGATAGCCACACCTTAGTTCGTTGAATGTCATATACTTCGATAAATCCAACAGCGTTGACAAACGTTGACAAGCGTTGACAGGAAATCCACCGGCAGAAAAAATATAGCCACCGGTTGACAGCTTCCGCCTATTACTATCTATTCTCTTTTTTCTTAAGAAAAGAAAGATATTGATATACAGGAGGATTTGAAAGCAGCTGCAGGGCTTCCTGAGCAGTGTCACCCTGTCTTGCTTGTCACCACCCCAACTATACCGCCGGAAACTGCACAGGGTGTGTTTTTGTGGCAAAGCCTCACTAACTGCCTTTTCTTGGATGAAAGATGGATGAATGTTTGTCTAACCTTTGGCAAAGGGTATCACAAAATCCCACAAAGTCCCCCAAAATCCCACTTAGCAGACCGGATGAGCTATTGCCGTGCTGTGCCTTTCTTCGTAACTTTACCGCATAAAACAACTGATTATGACCCACTTGAAGAACACACCGATAGCGATAGTTTCCGACCGGAAGTACTGCGTGAAGGAAGCCTGCCTTTTCCTAGGGATTCACCGATGCACCATCTACGACTACATCCACCATACCGAGCGACCTTTGCCTTTTATCCGGATCCATACCGATAAAAGGGGCATCCTCTTCCGGGGAAGCGACCTCATTGCCTACAAGGAAGCAGGTCTTCCAAGAAGAGGACGCAAGTTCAAGGACAGCCCTCGTAAATAGAAGGCTGTCCGCTCACTGCCCAAAAGAAGCAGCCGATATTGCAGAACTCAGTTCCACTGGTTCCAGGGCAGACCTGCCAACACGGATTGGCCGTCCGCCTCAGCAAGCTGGCAAGCCAAGAGCCACGCATCGGTGCGGATGGCATCCATGTCGCTCACGGCTTGCCGGAAACGGGAAGGTGCCACTGCACCCGACTGAACCATCCACTCCGAAGCACAGGTCTCCGGTTCGATGGCTTCCACGAAGGACTCAATCTCCTTCACCAAGTTACTTACCTTGCCGTCCTTCATTTCTGCCGTGAAGGTAAATGGCACACCGCTCAAGGTATTCCGATGGAAGTCAAAGAAGAGCTTGCCTTCCTTGTACTGAGCGGAAACAGTCCAACCGAGTTGGGCTGCGATACTGATTATATTTCCATTCCTCATATCTCAGACTAAACCTACTATTTGAGACCTGCCCAGTCCGTGACGGATAAGGCAGGTCATTTTGTTATCACTCCGTTCTAACACTCATTCACCCATTCTTGCAAGGAACTCCTGCAAACGGCTGTCACGCAACTTCTTCAGCGGCACCGGCTGGAAGTTCTCCTGCTGCCGTACTTGCAGTTTGCCGAAGCCTTGTCTGGTCAAATCCAATTCGATGTCCGAAAGTTCATTCAATGAAATGTAGCCGTATTCATCCTCCATCAGTCCGATGACGATACCGAACAGGATGGTATCGTTGCCTTCCTTTTCACCTTCAAGAATGAACCACCGCACACCACCGAGCGCGAAGATGGCACGGCAAATCGCTTCCTTTCCCTTGCCGTCCTGAGAATAGAGAGGAAAGCCTTTCAAGGCTTCCTCCAACTGTGTTGTCATAAGTCTGCACATAGCTGTATTATTTAGAATTCATAAATTCGGGGTCAAAAATCAAGTCACACTCAATGAGCCGTTGGTAGGCTTCTGCAGAAAGCCGTGATGCCCACTCATTGCGGTCATCGTATCTTCCCAGCTGATAATTGTATGCCAGCTGCTTCATGAAGCCGAGGAACACCTTGAACATCTGCTGTTGCAGGTAGCGGTGCGCCCTGGTCAGTTCCCTGCCAGTCTGGTCAGGTGAGCACATACTGCCATTTACGAAGTTGGAGAACTCTTGGGCAAAAGCCTTGTCACGTTCGGAGATGGTAGCTCCGGATAATTCGGGATAATCCATAGTCAAAACAATTTAGATGGTTGCGAATCCGATTCTTTTCCCTCTTGTGAAGCCCTTTAGAGCTTCTTGGTCGGGAAAACCGTTTTTCGTGCAGCCCCTCACTGCGGACACCGGGGAGAATAAGGCAAGTGTGAGGATAGAGGACTTTACGGAATACCCAATTTGGCACAAATTGTGGAAGGCTGCCGGAAAGTACTCCGTCCGAAAGCGTAAGCGGCACTTGATGTTTCTCCCGTCCGCAGTATCTTTGCACGACAAAACGTAAAAAGACCGGGAAGCTCCAAGGATTTACCAAGCATTTCATTCTGCCTAACTCCAAAGGAAAAGTACCTTAGTACGAGCCGTCCAACACGTTACTTCGTTCAAGCCTTCATATACTAATGTATAGCGGGTATAAGTTAGTACGAACAAGCCTGAGCGACCCAACGTCCAACCCCTTATGAAGTAACGTCCTCCCAAAAATCGTTGCCGTTGTGAGAACCTACAAAGTGAAGCGAAGTGGAGCCTTGCAGGTTCTCTCTATGGCAACGGACTGGAGTCCTCCGCTTATCGCAAAACCTATCAGCCGAGCTTTGCTTGGTGTCACCGACACGGAGCAAACCGGATGACATATCCTTCCCAAAAGGTCGTCACTTCCGGCATCGCATAAAATACGATAAGTCGGAAGTGGTGACCAACATCTGTGAGCCAATTGCCAAAACCATTCGATGGCCCTACTTCTGCAAGCGTCAGCCTGCGTTCGGTAGAACCATCGTACTGATATTAAAGCCTTTTTCAGTATCAACCACCATATATTGAAGAATATCCTATAAATAGTGAGTATTTCTCATGGTTGTGAAAAGGGATTTTCGTACTTTTGTAGAAATGACATAAATATGTTTATAATCATAAGAATATGAAGATTAATCGTATTAAATCTGTATTGGTAGAAAAGGATAAATCTCAGACTTGGCTTGCTGAAAAGTTGGGCAAAAGCTTTTGTACCGTAAATGGTTATTGCACGAACCGCAATCAACCCTCACTTGAGACCTTAAAGCAAATAGCCGACATCCTTTCGGTCAGTATCAAAGATTTAATTGTTGATAATCAAGAATAATATTATGGCAAAGAAAGCGAAATCAGTAAAAGAACAAACCCTCGAACAGAAGTTGTGGGGCGCAGCAGAAAAACTTCGTGGCAATCTTGATGCTGCAGAATATAAGAGTGTGGTATTGGGACTTGTGTTCCTAAAATATATAAATGACAGCTTCAAGGCTAAATATGAAGAACTTACGTCTGATCCTTACGGAGACCCAGAGGATGCAGACGAATACATCGGTGACAACATCTTTTTCGTTCCCAAAGAAAGCAGATGGAAATTGATTGCTGATTCAGCCTTAACTGCAGAAATCGGCATAGTCATAGATAAGGCCATGGAAGCAATAGAAAAGGATAATACCCACCTCAAAGGCATATTACCCAAAAACTATGCTCGCCCGGAACTTGATAAAAGGAGATTAGGAGAAGTCGTTGATATTTTCGACAATACCGTATTTGATGTCAGTCAAGCAAGAGATGTCTTGGGTAGAGTTTACGAATATTTCCTTGGAGAATTTGCGCGTGAAGAAGGGAAAAAAGGTGGAGAATTCTATACTCCGGAGTGCGTAGTCCGTACATTGGTCGAAGTTCTGCAGCCGTATGAAGGTAAGATTTTTGATCCGGCTTGTGGTAGCGGTGGTATGTTTGTGCAGAGTGCTAAATTCATAGAACGCCACAGTGGAAATATGAATAACATTTCTGTCTTCGGCCAAGAAATGAACAGCAACACATGGAGATTAGCCAAAATGAACTTAGCCATTCGTGGAATTGAGGCTAACTTTGGTGAAACCTGGGCAGATTCATTTCATAATGACCAGCACCCATTCCGTAAGTTTGACTTCGTAATGGCTAATCCCCCATTCAACATTTCAGATTGGGGCGGAGACAAATTAAAAGATGATCCACGTTGGGCATATGGTATTCCCCCTGAAGGAAATGCCAATTACGCATGGATTCAGCACATGATTTACCACCTGAATGACAACGGACGTATCGGTCTTGTACTTGCCAACGGCTCACTTAGCAGTCAAAGCGGAGGAGAAGGAGATATACGACGTAAACTTATTGAAGCAGATTTGGTGGAAGGTATTGTTGCGATGCCTAGTCAGTTGTTTTATAATGTGCAAATCCCATGTTGTCTTTGGTTCTTTAATAAAAAGAAAACTCAACCGGGTAAAACTCTCTTCATTGACGCTCGTAACTTGGGGTATATGTTTGATCGCACCCATCGGAGATTATCATCCGGCACACCCAATCCGGAAGAAAACGAAAAATGTCAAGAAGCAGAAAGAACTACAAATGACATAGCACGCATAGCCGAAGCGTTTGAGCAGTATCGAGAAGGTAATCTAGTTCCAGAAGCGGGATTCTCAGCAGTTGCCACCATTGAAGATATGGCTGCACAAGATTTTGTGCTTACTCCTGGACGATATGTAGGTATAGCCGAAACAGAGGACGACGGAGAACCCTTCGAAGAGAAGATGGCTCGCCTAACTTCGGAGTTGTCTGACCTATTTGAACAATCTCATAAGCTTGAAGACGAAATACGTAAGCAACTTGGACTGATAGGTTACAAAATCTGATTATTTGCTTAATTCTTCGGTTTTAATTAAGAAATCATTAACATCGAAGATACATGAAAGAAAGATTCATACAAGAAATTACTAACTCAATGGCGGAATTCTTAGATATTGAACAGTTGGCAACTCTTAATGGTGTATTGCTCCAAGCTGTGAGCAAATACAACATCACGGGAGACGAAGAGACTCAACAAGACTCTTCGGCATCCAATTTGCGCCTGTTGGAAATGTTTCTTGCAGCTAAACAAGTTGAAGGTTGCTCTATTAAAACGGCCAAATACTATGAAGTTACTATCAAACAGCTTTTCAAGAAGATGCCTAAGAAAGTGGTTAATTTCACAACAGATGATATACGGGCTTATCTGGCTGTATATCAGCGAAAACATAAATCAAGCAAAGTAACCATAGACAATATCCGTCGTATATTCTCCTCCTTCTTTGCGTGGCTTGAAGAGGAAGACTATATTATAAAGAGCCCGGTCAGAAGAATCCATAAAGTTAAAACTGGCACACAGGTAAAAGAAGTTCTCACTGATGAGAATCTTGAAACCTTGCGTGACAACTGTAAAAATATTCGAGACCTTGCAATCATAGATTTGCTTTCCTCTACTGGTATGCGTGTGGGTGAATTGGTCAAACTCAATCGGGAGGATGTCAACTTCAATGAACGCGAGTGTATTGTTTTTGGAAAAGGCAATAAAGAGCGTATGGTCTATTTCAATGCTCGTACAAAAATCCATTTACAACAATACTTGGCTTCAAGGCGAGATCGCAACAAGGCACTTTTTGTTTCACTTGCTAAGCCACATGCGAGGCTTGGAATATCAGGTATTGAAAGTAGATTGCGTAAAATAGGAAGAAATTGTAAAATTTCTCGTGTACATCCTCATAAGTTCCGAAGGACATTGGCAACCATGGCTATCGACAAGGGTATGCCTGTTGAACAAGTTCAGCAATTGCTTGGTCACGTTAAGATTGACACCACCATGCACTATGCAATGGTCAATCAGAATAACGTAAAATTGTCTCACCGTAAATACATTGGCTGATGAGAGTTATGAATAAATATAATACCCAAAAGCATGTGCTCTTTAATAAGCGCATAAATGATAATTTAGAGCAGCAGGCACAGGCGTTATTCAAGTCTTGGTTCGTGGATTTTGAGCCATTTAAGGACGGTAAATTCGTGGATTCTGAGATGGGAATGATTCCTGAAGGGTGGAAAGTAGTTCAATTAGGAGAGATTATCGAAATTTCAAAGAGAATTATTAACCCTCAAAAGAATCCAGACAAAATATTTTATCACTATAGCTTACCAGCTTGTGATAATGGTCTTATTCCTGAAATTCAAAGCGGTAAAGATATTATGAGTAACAAGATTATCCTTCAAAACAATACAATATTATTCTCCAAGTTGAATCCAAGAATAAAAAGAATTTGGTTTGCATGTGATGTGCTGAATGACTCAATCTGTTCTACAGAATTTATTCCATACCGTGCAAAGAATGAAAGAGAGTCTGTATATATTTATTCCATTATAAATTCTGATTCATTCTATGCTTCTGTTTTGGGTTGTGTAAATGGTGCAACAGGTAGTCATCAAAGATTTCATGCAGAAGATACGCTAGGATTATTATTCCCGTACAAAAAGGATATCGTAGACAAATATATTGACCTCGTTAAGCCTGTACTTGCTGAGATTCACAAATTGCGAATAGAGAATAAAACATTAGCATTGACAAGGGATTCGCTTTTACCTCGTCTAATGTCCGGTGAACTAAAATTTAACGATTTAAACAACTAATTCTCATTGATGATGAATGATTTTGAAGAATATATAAGGCAAGGTGAGCCTCAGAAAAAAGAAAAAGGCTATGCTTGGCAGACTGCTATCGGATTGCAGGCAGTGGATGATCTGAAACCGTCTGAGTACTTGATTCAAACAGCGCGTCAGCACATTGAGGGTGATATAACTATCGAAGAAGCCAAACAGCTTATTGATAGCTACTATCAATCCAAAACTGTTAGATCAAACATCGAAGACAGAACGGAAGAAGCAGATAAAGTTTCAGCCCGTATTGCTGAAATTTTATCTGAAAAGACCTTCACATTTTCACCCGTTGAGTATATCACCATTCATCGTCGCCTTTTCCAAGGTATCTATAAATTTTCAGGAAAACTCAGAGATTACAATATCACCAAAAAAGAATGGGTATTGAAAGGAGAAACCGTCCTTTATGCCAGTGCTGACAGCATACGTGAAACGCTAGATTTCGATTTCATGCAGGAGAAGAATTTCAGCTATAAGGATTTGAATATCAACGATGCTATCACGCACATCGCTAAGTTTATTTCCGGTATTTGGCAGATTCATGCTTTCGGTGAGGGAAATACCCGTACAACGGCAGTGTTTGCTATCAAATACCTGCGTACGTTTGGATTTGACATCAGTAACGAGGCATTTGCCAATCATTCATGGTATTTTCGCAACGCTTTGGTCCGTGCCAACTATAATAATTTGAGCAAAGGCATTTACGCTACTACTGAATATATAGAAGCGTTCTTTAGGAACCTCATTCTTTCCGAAAATAACGAACTAAAGAACCGAGTAATGCTTGTGCAAGAATCTTCTGCGCAAGGCATTCAAAGTGCAAATACAACAAAGGAAGTCTCTCTAAAGTGCAATATTTGCACTTTGAATTGCACTTTAGAAGAAATGGCCGTGCTGAACTTCTTGCGAGAACAGCCTAAAGCCACGCAAAAAGAAATTGCTGCGCATATAGGCAAATCTGAGAGAACAGTTAAGACCATTACCGTAAATTTGACCGAAAAAGGCATCATAGAACGCAAAAATGGCAAAAGAAACGGTTTTTGGGAAGTGAAAACGAATGATTTAAACAGCTAAATTCTCATTTATGGAACAAATGATTCTACAAGATATTTGCAAGGTATATGATTGTCCTCATACAACTGCGAAAGATGAAGGCATTGGTATACCTTTAGTTAGAACCCCCAATATAGGTAAAGGACGTTTGCTCCTTACAAATGCTCATAGAGTTAATTCTGACATATATAAAGAAAGGACTCGTCGTGCAATTCCGTTGACAGATTGGATTACTTAAAGAAGAGCGGAAGAGCCTCAGAAAGAGCGATAAATGCAATACATCCACCAATCGTCAACATGATAGTTTTCTTGACATCCTGGTCGCCGTTCTGTAGGCTCGGTTTAGAGCGCCTTACGGCATTACTGCCGCAGGTCTCTCCAAACCTGCCCCCGAACCGTACGTACATGTCTCCATGTATACGGCTCTCCGTTATTGAATGCACTTTATTTCTCATGTTCTTTCTCTTTTATCTTGGTATAGCAACTTTCGCATACTGCGATAGTTTTACGGTGTGAACCCAACATTATCTTACCCCATTCCGTCTTGTCATTGATTGATTTCAAAGTGCGAACATGGTGCATGATGAGCTTATCGTGTCTGCCGCATAACTCACATATTTCACTTCTTAATCGTTCCGCTAATGAACGTTTCGGGAAGCTAACGTGAGGCAAGTTGTCACAATCAGCCATTTTGTTAGGTTGTTTTTGCGCAAATCCACCATTGTATAGGACACGGTATTTTTGATTTCCCTTTTTATCGGTGTATTCAATCTTAAATTCCTTGTCCTTTCTGTACTTCCTTACAATCTTCGGCATAGTACTGTTAAGTTTCTGTGCCAATGTCTTGTAGAGACTGTACTGCATGATGTAACCAAGTTTTGAGCAGGTCGCAGATACATTGTCAGCTATACAATAATAGTTGTAGAATCCTCTTATCTCAAGGTTGAATTTTGCAAGGATTCGGTGGCTTTCCATACCTATCAAGTAGCTTCTTGACTGTGGTAGCCATACCGTTTTACCGTTTTGTTCTGTGAATTTCACAGCACCGTAGCTCATCAGCTTGTCTTTTACCGTTTCCGATGAAAGCAACAATTGAACTTTACCTCTGAATGCTCGTGAAAGGATTCCTTTACAGTTTCTTTTCATCACATCCAGGGTTTTTACGGTTATCCGATAGCCAAGGAACTTGGCTTCTTCCCTTGCATGGGTGATTAGCGTCTTTTCTGCTGAAAGTTCGAGTTTGAGTCTATCACGCATGTAGTTGGTAATATCCTCTTTGATTCTCTCACATTCTTGCTTTGAGCCAATCACACCGATAAGAAAATCGTCAGCATACCTTACATATTTGAGACGGCGATAATTTTCATCCATCTCATCTCTTACGGGCATACTCCGCAACTGTTTCTGAAGTTGCTTGATTTCTGCATCAAGAGCGGCTGCTTCGACAGGGTCTTCAGTAGCCTTTCTTTTCTTTCGCCTGTTTACAGTACGCATGTTCAGATTCATGTATTCGTTTCGTATCTTCCTGCTTTCTCCTTTATCAAAGAGGGTGGCATATTCTTTCATGTACTTGTCGAACTGGTCAAGGTAGATATTAGCCAATATGGGACTGACTATCCCTCCTTGGGGTGTGCCCGAATAAGTTTTGTTAAAATACCACTCTTCCAGATAACCAGCCCTTAGGAACTTCCATATCAATCGAATGAAACGCTCATCAGCTATTCGCATCCGCAGAATATCTATCAGTGTTGCATGGTGGATATTATCGAAAAAGCCTTTGATGTCTCCTTCTATAAACCACCGCATACCGGTAAATGTCTTTTTGATGCTTATGAGGGCTGTGTGGCAACTTTTGAATGGTCTGAATCCATGTGAAGTGCTTTCAAAATGACCTTCATAAATGGCTTCGAGAATCATTCTAGTTACCTCCTGCACTAACTTGTCTTCGATAGTAGGGATTCCCAAAGGACGTTTCTTTCCATTCTTCTTGGGAATGTACACTCTCTTGGCAGGTTGGGGAGAATAGCTCTCATTTTTCAAGCTCTCAATGAGTTTTCCAATGTGGTCGATAGTCATTCCGTCAATGGTAAGACCATCTGTACCGGGAGTCATGTTGCCGGGTTTGGATTTAATCCGTTCGTAGGCAAGCATGAACATTTCCTCGTTAAAGAGAATACGGTAGATACGCTCATACTTATAGTCTGAAACTTTACTGTGTGAGCTTAAAGTGTTCAATATTATCTCGGGATTTCTCATACGTCTCTCACGTTATCCGTTAATACTATTGAAATCAATAACTGTTCCCCTTCGCCATGTAGAAGGCTTTCCCTTCCTCGGACTACTATGGGAACTCCGTTGCCGTACCGAATATTCAGAACCTTTGTTCATAGCCAGTTGGCATTTCGGGTTAGGCAATCTCCGTTTAGTTTGCGTGATAACTGTTGGCACGACTGACTGTCGGATGCGACTTACACCCTTTTCTCCGCTTACTGCGGTTACGTTGCGGCAAGTTCCTGCTGTACCAATAAATGCAGGTTGGCACAGTACCGCAATATGGCGTATGTAACTGCTTTCCGCCATAGTCACTTCAAATACCGTTGGGTTATCGTTAAACCAATCAGGCTTCATCCTCATGTCAGTCTTTATCCCTTGCAGCTGCGTCTCGGCTTTGCAGTTCGCCGACTTGCCACTTTTCCAGCCTGCTGTTTTCCCCTTATAGATTTCTCCGCAGGGTATAGCTGATGGGATTAGGATGTTGTAAAACATACAGTTAATCTTTGTTATCTACATGTTAGTAGAGGTTAATTACTAAAATTGGACCGTCCATTCTACATGGAACACTATCCTAACTTCTTGCCAAAGAAGTATTTATCACGCAACCATTACGGACGCACGCATCTTGAAATAAACGTTAAAAGCTCCCACTAAAACTATAACGGCTGCAATCGCTTTCATCAAATTTGACACCGGAGTCTGGTAGGAACTCACTTCCTGGGTGGCTTTGGTAAAGCCTGCGGCTCCCTTGCTGCCTGCCATCGCTTCACCGACCGATACCGTAAGGGCAAAGATAAACATGAGGCATTTCTGTACCGCACTGCAGGCCATGAGGCGGTTGACTGCTTTTTCAGAAAAACGCTGGATAGAGCGGAAGATGCTTTCGTTTCCGCATACGAGTTGATTGAGTTGTTTCATTGTATATTTCTTTGATAATGGATTTCATCGCCAAAGGAACAGAGGTCGCCAAAGAAACAGAGGTCATTCAAGTATCAGAGGTCGCTAAAGGAACGGTGGACTTTCGTCCAAGTAGTTTCGGGTGTATCACCCGGCATATCGCATGCTCTCGCAGTGATAGATAATGGTACCCAGGTCACATTCACCGGTTTCGGCAAGCTGGTCGATGGCTTTGAAGATGTCATCTACCAGAATACCGTCTGTCAGGATGGGTTCCCGGTAGGTCGGTGAGAAGTTGGATCCGGCCGAAGTTTCAGCTTCCGATGGGACTGTTTCGGTATCCGCATGGGTAGCGTCTTCAATTTCATCTTCATCAGTAGCATCAGAAGTTGATGTGGCATCCGCATTATCCGGCTCAGCTGTTTGAGTCTGTGATGCTGTTTCGGATGAAGGATTCTCCGTTGAAGATGTTTCTTCCGAAACGGGAACATCTTCACCACTTTTAGAAGAAGCATTCTCATTCGGTTGTTCATCAGATGTTGTCTGCTGTTTATCCGTGTTGGAATCATTTTCATTTCCTGCTTCTTCCTGCTTCTTTTCCTCTTCCTTCTTCTTATCGTCCCGGGTCACCTGCTGGGGCTGGAAGGAACGGGCTTCATCCGTGATGTCTATTTCCTCTTCGGATTGATTCTCCTGCGCTGCCGCCTCGGCTGCCTTCAGATGCTGGATGTCCATGAATATCAGAAAGCCGTAGTAGCCTATCAATACCACAAAGAGGATTAAGATTACTTGTCCGTAGGTCATAGCTGTAGTTATAAGAGGTTTGACAATACAATGGTTTCTTCTGACGGATAAGGCAGAAAACGGAAGCCCAGTTTGGCTCCTCTCAACTCTGATTTCTGAATCCGGTGAAGGTCATCCGTATAATAAAGGATGCCGTATTCCTCTCCGGCAATGTAGCCTTTGGACTTGAGCCATGAACGGAGTCTTACCCGTGCCCGGTTGGACACAACCTTAATGCGGGTGATGGGACTCAGCCCGAAGATGACCCTGCGTCTTTCCCTTCGCATCATGTCGGAACGTATTCGGGAGTAGACCTGAAAGGTTTCTGTCGGTGTACGCTGCAGTCCCATGTGGCTGGCCAGTCGGCGTACATAGGCTCTGGAAACACCGAGTTCCTTGCCGATTTCCGCATACGAGCGGTGGCCGAAGTGGTTGCGG
>ULKS01015876.1_pt1 | contig 13680 bp, 9 predicted proteins | sample 1951211 | NCBI WGS metagenome assembly ULKS01 (sample SAMEA4835506, study PRJEB28245) | human gut metagenome | biome: gut microbiome; material: fecal sample | place: Denmark | collected 2008 | reverse complement strand
GCTCATCTCACTTCTTTCCTTGGCCTTAGCCGTACCCTGGCGCTGTGCGGCCAAATACTGCTTGACATCAAGGTAAATAGCGTGGTCGTTGGGCTCGATGCCAAATACGCTGTCGCTCAGCGTTACCTTGCGGCCGGTGTCTTCACCTTTGATATTGAATACACTAACTTCCATTGCTTATTTCTCAATAATTACGATTGAACCTTTGCAACCGGGAACAGAACCCTTAATCAAAAGAAGGTTGTGTTCGGGGATTACCTTTAACACTTTCAAGTTTTGCGTGGTCACGCGGTCGCCGCCCATCTGGCCACCCATGCGCATACCCTTGAACACCTTCGCGGGATACGAACAAGCACCGATTGAACCCGGCTTACGCAAACGGTCGTCCTGACCGTGAGTAGACTGACCTACACCACCAAAACCATGACGCTTCACAACGCCTTGAAAGCCCTTACCTTTTGAAGTACCTACAACGTCTACATATTCTGCACCGTTGAAAAGTTCTACGGTAAGCGTATCACCCAGGTTCAATTCCTGGTCGAAGCCCTTGAACTCAGCCAAGTGACGCTTGGGGGTAACACCAGCCTTCTTAAAGTGGCCCATCAAAGCAGCAGAAGTATTCTTTTCCTTAGCTTCCTGGAAACCAACCTGTACGGCTGCATAGCCATCTTTCTCGACGGTCTTAATCTGCGTTACCACGCAAGGACCTACTTCGATAACAGTGCATGGCACATTCTGGCCCTCGGCACTGAACACGGATGTCATTCCGATTTTTTTTCCTAATAATCCTGGCATTTCAGTCTTATGTTATTATAAAAAAAATTGTTTATTGGGTCTAAATCCGTCGCCCTCTATCCACATCGTGAATCCGGGTCGGAAAGGTTATTGCTAACCTGGAGTAGTCGTAACTCCCTCATACAAAGCAGGTTTCTTAAGTGTTTCCTACTTTCGGAGTGCAAAATTACGCATTTATCGCCACATTACAAAAGTACGACAAAGGTATTTTCTAAAATCTAAAGGATTTATTTTTTTATAACATTAAAAATAGCGTTTTGATAATTACGCACGTCAAAACAGACAGAATAAAAGGAACTCTTCGCTTTCATTCTGAACTTTTACCGGACGGTACCACACCTACGGCGCACATCGCGGCATTATTTCTAATTCTTCATCTGCACTTCAAAAGTTCCTCAACCCTGCTCATCGGAAAGCACACAGCCAATGCTATACTATCGACTTACAGAACTACTGCAATTCACTAACCCCTACTCCATCCCTGCCACTCAAGACAGACAATCAGGCTGCAACAATGGCTGCAGCTAATCAATACCATTTCATCTCTTACGTCGCTTGCAATTACTGCGACAAGGGGTAAAAATTAAAAAACAGACAACCCTTGCCTCAAGGCCAACCTCGAAGCGAGGGTGTCTGTTATATCAATTATCAATCAATAGGCTTTAGCTATGAAGCACTACACCTTGATTTCAACTTCAACACCGCAGGGCAACTCAAGCTTCATGAGTGCGTCAACAGTCTTGGCAGTTGAGCTGTAAATGTCAATCAAACGCTTGTAGGTAGAAACCTCAAACTGTTCGCGGCTCTTCTTGTTAACGAAGGTAGAGCGGTTTACAGTGATGATACGCTTACGAGTGGGGAGGGGAATCGGTCCGCTAACCACAGCACCGGTAGCCTTTACGTTCTTCACAATCTTCTCAGCTGACTTTTCAACGAGGTTGTGATCAAAGCTCTTCAGCTTAATACGAATTTTCTGACTCATTGTAATATAAAGTATTTTTGTATAAAGTCCTTGCAAGGCGAATGGGATAAGAGTCATTCGTTATCCCATTGCCTCGTCAGGAAAAAAATTTTAAAGCAATTCAGTTACGATGAACCGTCAATTACTTGATCAAATCAACACGACCCTTGATTTCTTCGAGTACCGAGCGAGCGATGCTAGAAGAAACAGCTTCGTGGTGATCGTACTGCATTGAGCTGGTAGCACGACCTGAAGTAATGGTACGCAGAGCGGTTACATAACCGAACATTTCTGCGAGGGGCACAGTAGCCTTAACGATACGGGCACCCGAACGGGCGTTCTCCATACCTTCTACCTGACCACGACGCTTGTTCAAGTCACCGATCACGTCACCCATGTTTTCTTCGGGGGTAACTACTTCGAGCTTCATCATGGGCTCCATGAGCACGGGGCCAGCCTGCGAGCAAGCATTCTTGTAAGCCTGGAGGGCAGCGATTTCGAAAGACAACTGGTCAGAGTCAACGGGGTGGAACGAACCATCGAGCAACTCTACCTTAAGGCTGTCGAGGGGGAAGCCACCGAGCGCACCGCGCTTCATAGCCGTTTCGAAGCCCTTCTGTACTGAAGGAATGAATTCCTTAGGAATGTTACCACCGGTAACCTTGTTGATGAACTGCAGACCGCCTTCCTTGAAGTCTTCGTCTACAGGACCTACGTTAACGATGATATCAGCAAACTTACCGCGACCACCCGACTGCTTCTTGTAAACCTCGCGGAGGTTAACAGTCTTCGTAACGGCCTCTTTGTAGTTCACCTGGGGCTTACCCTGGTTACATTCAACCTTGAACTCACGCTTCAGACGGTCGATGATGATGTCAAGGTGAAGCTCACCCATACCCGAGATAACGGTCTGACCGCTCTGTTCGTCAGTCTTAACCGTGAAGGTGGGGTCTTCTTCGGCCAACTTAGCCAAACCTTGTGACAACTTGTCGAGGTCCTTCTGAGTCTTAGGTTCAACTGCGATACCGATAACGGGATCGGGGAAGTCCATAGATTCCAATACGATAGGAGCACCTTCTTCGCAGAGAGTATCACCCGTACGGATATCCTTGAAACCTACACCTGCACCGATATCACCGGCACCGATAACTTCAACGGGGTTCTGGTGGTTAGAGTGCATCTGGAACAAACGAGATACACGTTCCTTCTTACCTGAACGTACGTTGTAGATGTAAGAACCGGCAGCAATCTTACCCGAGTATACACGGAAGAAAGTCAAACGACCTACATACGGGTCGGTAGCAATCTTAAATGCGAGGGCAGAAGTCTTGTCATCCTCAGACGGCTTGCGGTCTTCTTCCAAGCCCGTTTCGGGGTTCGTACCCACGATGTTAGGCGTATCGAGGGGAGAAGGAAGGAACATACAAACGTAGTCGAGGAGGGTTTGAACACCCTTGTTCTTGAACGAAGAACCACAAGTCATAGGCACGATGTTCAGAGCGAGCGTACCCTTACGGATAGCAGCTACAACCTCTTCTTCGGTCAAGCTTTCGGGATCTTCGAAATATTTTTCCATGAGGGCTTCGTCCTGCTCAGCAGCGATTTCGAGCATCTTGCCGCGCCATTCTTCGCACTCATCCTTCATGTTGGCGGGAATTTCTTCCACGTCGTATTCAGCACCCATGGTCTCATCGTGCCACAGGATAGCCTTCATCTTGATCAAGTCAACAATACCCTTGAAGTTTTCTTCAGCACCAATGGGCACTGCGATAACACAGGGAGTTGCACCGAGTACATCCTTCATCTGGCGAACCACCTCGAAGAAGTCAGCACCCGAACGGTCCATCTTGTTTACATAACCGATACGGGGAACATTGTACTTGTCAGCCTGACGCCATACAGTTTCAGACTGAGGTTCAACGCCACCTACAGCACAGTAAGTTGCCACAGCACCGTCGAGTACACGGAGCGAACGCTCTACCTCAGCGGTAAAGTCTACGTGTCCCGGAGTGTCAATCAGGTTAAACTTGTACTGTTTGCCATTCCAAGTCCAGTAGGCAGTAGTAGCTGCAGAAGTAATGGTGATACCACGTTCCTGCTCCTGAGCCATCCAGTCCATGGTGGCCGAACCATCGTGAGTTTCGCCAATCTTGTGCGTCTTACCCGTATAGAAAAGAATACGCTCTGAAGTGGTAGTCTTACCGGCATCGATGTGAGCCATGATACCGATATTACGGGTCAAATGTAAGTCTTGCTTTGCCATCGTTTTATGGTTATCTAAAGATGATTAGAATCTGAAGTGAGCGAATGCACGGTTAGCCTCGGCCATACGGTGCATATCTTCCTTACGCTTAAAGGCACCACCCTGTTCGTTGAAAGCATCCATGATTTCAGCAGCGAGCTTGTCGGCCATAGTCTTACCACCACGCTTGCGAGCGAAACCGATGAGGTTCTTCATTGAAACTGACTCCTTACGGTCGGGACGGATTTCCGTAGGAACCTGGAAAGTAGCACCACCGATACGACGGCTCTTAACTTCAACCTGGGGAGTTACCTTATCAAGGGCAGCCTTCCAGATTTCGAGCGCGCTCTTTTCCTGATCCTTCATTTTTTCGCCTACTATTTCAAGCGCCTTGTAGAAGATTTCGTAAGAAATAGTCTTCTTACCATCGTACATCAGGTGGTTAACGAACTTGGATACCTTCTGGTCTCCGAAAACGGGATCCGGAAGAATCACACGCTTTTTAGGTTTTGCTTTTCTCATTTTGAGTAATTGGTTTTGTTAGGCTGCAATCAAGTTCTTCAATTCCCCATCGGGAGATTTACTCAACCCTTTGCAAACCAAATGAATAAATTTCTTTTTTAAATGGAGCGACGAAAGCAAATAAAAGTGGAAGATTCAAGGCGGTCAAAACACCTTATATATATTAAGGAGTCTTGCAAACTTAATCGACTAAAATCTTCCACTTTCTTGCCTTCACCTCCGTGTCGGCAGGCTCAGGAATTACTTCTTAGCAGCCTTGGGACGCTTAGCACCGTACTTAGAACGACGCTGCGTACGGTTAGCAACACCGGCAGTATCAAGCGTACCGCGAACGATGTGATAACGTACACCCGGGAGGTCCTTTACACGACCACCACGAACGAGAACGATGCTGTGTTCCTGCAAGTTGTGACCTTCACCAGGGATGTAAGAGTTCACTTCCTTAGAGTTGGTGAGGCGCACACGAGCCACCTTACGCATAGCTGAGTTAGGCTTCTTAGGCGTAGTAGTATACACACGCACGCAAACGCCACGGCGCTGGGGGCAAGAATCCAAAGCAGGTGACTTACTCTTGTCCTCTGCTACCGTTCTACCCTTTCTTACTAATTGTTGAATAGTAGGCATTGTAGTATTTTTTATTTGTTATTATATATATTGTATACTTGAAGAAAAATGGGCGTCGTTAACGCCACGCCGGTGTGTTTCTCATCATGCGCAAAACCACCCTACCCTGCCTATCTCAGACAGGGCTAACTGACTGCTTTGCGCACACATAGGTACACACTACACCTTTCGGGCTGCAAAGTTACTAACTTTTATCGTAACAACCAATAGTTTCCACGCTCTAAATTGTAAAATCTTCCTAACTTTCGCCCTCTCCCTTACTTCCACGCGTTTTCTTCATGGTTTCAAGGCTCTATTTTTTCAGATTACACCTACGCAAAGCGTCTGCAATCTTACCGAATGCCGACAAACAGAATACATACCTTTATATATACAAAGAGGAGCAGACACGTAGATATAATCTTTCAAGTCCATTGTGATACCGTTTTAAAACAAATCACTATATTTGCAGCAACTCCATAAGGAGTTAGCGTGTGCTGCGGCACGTCGCATCGCAGGGATGTCTGTTTGCAGGCTTCCCTGTTGTCTTTTCAGTAGTAGAACTTACCATTATTATGCGGTATGCATTTAAATACCGAGCAACATTCGTCACCCACCCTATACAAGCCATCAACACCCATTCTACTATTAGGCTGTTAACAGCTTGTTTAATAAAAACAAAAAAACAAACACCGTCTTCCCTTGACTTTTGAACCGATACAATGATTCACCCTACCAACTTTAGGGTTGTCACAAAAGTGCTGATTATCAATAATTCCGCGATTATTTGGATTTGTTCCAAGACTTTGCAAACTAGCTCGGAACTAATTTGAACTAGCTCGGAACTAATTTCAACAAAGTCGGAACTAATTTCAACAAGGTCGGAACTAATTTTTAGAATCGCGGAGCAAATTGCGTTTGCGCCTCATAGCACGCTTCGATGGGCTGCAGAAAGTGGAGATTTGAGGGGTGTGCTTTTAACAGGGGTTTACCTTTCGGGTGGGGACACGTTTAACATTCGCGACTGCGCGATTGTTGGGCGCTGATTCTCTTCATGCGGTAGCAAAAAGTTGTGTGCCACATTGCCGTTGCGTACAACTGCGTGTTGACGGCTGAATGTGCGCACAAAAAAAGCCCCGCTCAGTCAAGCTAAGGGCTTGATTGAGCGGGGCTTCGGGGGTGAAGGTGTGCCGACACACGGAAGTGTGGCGGTTATTTGTTGCGGACGAATAGGTCGCGGTATTCGCCGTAGGTTATTTTGCCGGGAGTTTCCAAATCGAAGTTTTTGGTATAAACACATTCAAGGGTGTCGTTGTAGACCCGGATGCGTATGGTGTTCGATTCGTCTTCCTTGAAGCAGAACATTTCGCCGGTTTGGTTGTTGATACTCCAGAAGAGTTCGGCTTTCAGGGTGCGTCCGTTGATTTCGGTGTGCGACTTTAAGTCGCCGTCTGCGCCAAAGGTAACGTAGGCGCGGTCGGGCGCTCCTTTGTGAGTAACGACCCATTGTTTACCTTTTTTTTCGTAGCTGTTCAGGTGATTCCATTTGCCGATGAGTTGTTCGGCCAATGTTTGGTTGCCCGGACTCACTCTTTTCCAGCAGTCTTTGTAGACAGCTTCGCATGTGGTTTTTCGGTTTTCCTGATCTCTGTATCCCAATTCCATACTGTCGTTTTTGAGCAGGAGCATTTGGGTGTCGAAACCATTGATGGTGAAAATTTCATTTTCGTCGTCGGCCTGCCAAGTGGTTTCGCGCAGGTAGGTTTGCCCGTCGTTGTCGGTGTAGCTGATTACTGCGCGTCCGTCTTTATAGAATGTATAGAAATTTCCTACAGCATCGTAGTCGGCTACTTCGACCCAACTTCCATGCTTGTTTTCGAAGCCGTGTGCTATAACCCATTTGCCCACCACATTATTGGCAATGGGCGGGAGTTTGCTGGTTTTGCGCTGATCGAAGCAAGACCCAGCTAAACACAAGATGAGCATACCGACGACAGCCGGAATGAGTTTGGAAATTCTATTCATGTGCATTTTGAGAAAGAGATGAATCTGCATGGTGTCACGGGGCGACAGGAATGCGTGAAAAACCTCGAAAAAGATAAGCAACTCGACTTAGAACTGCTTGATGTCGAGATGTAGCTTATGTGCCCGGAAGTGTGTTAAGTAAGTTGGTAATAGAGGGGGTAATGAGGGTAAAAATGGGTGCAGAGTCTCAGTGTTCATTGCAAAATTAAGACAGATTTTAATATTTTCCAAATTTATAGATAAATATTTGCAGTACTTCTTTATATAACTTCACATTTTGGGAAGTGTGGTAAGCAAAATGAAGAGGTAGAAATTGTATTTACTGCATTTTGCTTTCTTAAAGATACAAAATTGGGGTCGGATTGTGAAAAAGGTGGTTGCTGTAAGCCGGTGTTGAGTTTTGGTTAGCGCAGACTTGCTGTTTTGCCGTGTTTTCCGATTGTGTTCCTGCCCTCACACGGCCCTGTCCGGCGGGCTGTTATAGTGCTTGTGAGGCTTCGGTGCGCAGCAAGAAGCAGCGAGGGACGGAAAATGCGTTGTTACGGTAAAAACAATTAGAAACACCCACTTATATATTGGGGTTTCTACTTGATATTGAAGTCGTCTAAACTTTTCTGACGAAGATTTGATTTGGAGATTTCTCTCTTTAAATTCAATCTTCACCTTTCTTTTTGGCCGTTTTTTTACCTTCATCAGTCGTGTAGCTCGCTACACTCCTTTTTCAAGGCCGAAAAACGCCTCAAGAATTAAGGCGAATCTTGAATTTCATAAAAGTTCAGACGACTTCAATTAAAAAAGTTTATCGAATTTGCTATCTGATGTTGATAAATTAAGGGATAATAATTCAAAAAAATGCCATATAGATTTTGCGAGTGTCGTACTACTTTTGTACCTTTGCGGTAGCGAAAGGATTGTTTTGGAGGGTAGAAAGATGTATGTTTTTGGTATTCAGCCCAAATAATACACTGGTTTATCCTTGTGAACGATTTTACGAATGAGTCAGCAGCGTAGGCTGTGCCGTCGTATTGCGCTATTTTTTTTGAGATGTTCTTTGTAGTTCTGTCTGCCGAGGGCTGCTTGTTGTTCTGTATACATGTGTTTTTCTTTAAAAATACATAGGCACAAATATATGATGGGGATGCAGCCGTTTTCGCGTGCCGTTTCAGGCTGGCGGTCGGGATATTATTACGAGGGGGAACATCCGTATATCTGAAATTATAAATTGCAAATGGAGACGTTTTTCTTATCGCACGCTTATCTGATGGAGCATTTCAATGCACCGGTACGCCGTTCGCTCATGGATACGATTGATTGGAGCTATCGCATGATAGGCATCAAGGGCCCGCGCGGTGTAGGCCGTACATCCTTTCTGTTGCAGTATGCCAAAGAGCATTTCGACGTGCGTTTGCATCAGTGTCTCTACATTGATTTAAATAGTTTTTATTTTCATGCGCACGGCATTGTGGACTTTGCCGGCGAATTTGTGGCGCGTGGAGGTCAGGTGCTGCTCATCGATCAGGCTTTCAAATTGCCCGGTTGGCGTGAGCAGTTGGTGGAGTGCTACCATAAATATCCTTATCTGCGCATTGTGTATTCAACGACTTCGGTGAACCCCGAGGAGGAGGATTCGACCGAACTGAGTGCCATCAGCCGCACGTATGTGCTTCATGGTTTTTCGTTCAGAGAGTACATTAACTTGCAGACGGACTTTAACTTCGAGGCTTATACTTTCGACCAGTTGCTGGCTAACCACGAACACATTCTACGCGGCATCTTGCCGAAGGTGCATCCGTGGAACTACTTCCAGGAGTACTTGCAGCATGGCTATTATCCTTTCTTCCTCGAAAATCATAACTTCACGGAGGCTTTGCTCAAGGCGATGAACAACATGATTGAGGTGGATTTGCTGCTGAACAAGCAAATTGAGCTGAAATATTTGTCGCGCATCAAGAAATTGCTGTATTTGTTGGCTATTGGCGACCCTTCGGCCCCCAATGTGAGCAAGCTGGCGCAGGAAATCGGTACTTCGCGCGCTACGGTGATGAATTACCTGAAGTATCTGGAGGAAACCCGCCTGATCAATATGGTGCACCGCGAGGGCGAAACTTTCCCGAAGAAACCGGCGGCTATTTATCTGCACGATGCAAACTTGATGTATGCGGTGTATGACAACACGATGTCGGAGCAGAACATCATGGAAACGTATTTCGTGAACTGCTTGTGGCGTCACCATACAGTGAACAAGGGACATCGCTCTGGTATGTTCCGTATCAATAACAATACGAATATCTGTGTGTGCGACAAGGCTCGCCGTGTGCGCACTACGGCCGACACCATTTATGTGCGCTACAACACGGATGTGGGTCGCGAAAACGAAATACCTTTATGGTTGTTCGGTTTCTTGTATTAAACTGCGCAGGACACATAACGACCTGACAAATCAGGCAGGTGTGGGTGAAAATGCTCTGCCACATCTGCTCATACGATACAGAGGGGTATGCCGGGTAAAGGACGTTCAGCGTCTGTTTGCCGGATTCCTCAAACAAACGGGGTTGCAGGTTTTGCCTGTTCACACCCGTGCAAAGGAGTGCCTTCGGGTTCATCCTTTACGAGGGGGAGCTTTGGGGCTTTCCTCCTCAAAAAAAACGAGAGGCTTTCGGGCCTTTCTCAGTAAATAAGCAAATTTCAATCTTTCTATTTTACAAAAACATTATGGCAAACAAGAATTTCATTACTTGTGACGGCAACCAGGCCGCTGCGCATATTGCTTATATGTTCAGCGAAGTTGCTGCCATTTACCCCATCACTCCTTCGTCGCCTATGGCCGAACACGTAGATGAGTGGTCAGCTCAGGGACGTATTAACCTGTTTGGCGACACGGTGAAGGTGCAGGAAATGCAAAGCGAAGGCGGCGCCGCAGGTGCTGTTCACGGTTCGCTTCAAGCCGGTGCGCTCACGACGACGTTCACCGCATCGCAGGGTCTGCTTCTCATGATTCCTAATATGTACAAGATAGCAGGCGAATTGCTTCCCTGCGTGTTCCACGTTTCAGCCCGTACGTTGGCCAGCCACTCACTCTGTATCTTTGGCGACCATCAGGACGTAATGGCTTGCCGCCAAACCGGTTTTGCCATGCTGTGCGAAGGTTCAGTTCAGGAAGTAATGGACCTTTCGGCTGTAGCTCACCTTGCTACGCTCGAAAGCCGCGTGCCCTTTATCAACTTCTTCGACGGTTTCCGCACTTCACACGAATACCAGAAGATCGAGGTTATGGACCAGGAAGACATCCGTCCGCTCGTTCCCATGGACAAGGTTAGCGAGTTCCGCAGCCGCGCCCTTACGCCCGAACACCCCGTGGCACGCGGTATGGCCGAGAACCCCGAAACCTTCTTCGCTCACCGCGAAGTGTGCAACAGCTACTACGATGCTGTGCCTGCCATCGTCGAAAAGTACATGGCTGAAATCAGCAAAATCACGGGTCGCGAATACAAACTCTTCAGCTACTACGGTGCCGATGACGCTGAACGCGTAATCATCTGCATGGGTTCAGTAACCGAAGCTGCCCGCGAAGCCATCGACTACCTCAACGCCAAGGGCGAAAAGGTGGGTATGGTCAGCGTACACCTCTACCGTCCCTTCTCAGTGAAGCACCTCCTCGCTGCAGTGCCCAAGACCTGCAAGAAGATTGCTGTGCTCGACCGTACGAAGGAACCCGGTGCAAGCGGCGAACCTTTGTATCTCGACGTGAAGGATGCTTTCTACAATGCAGAGAACCGTCCGGTTATCGTTGGCGGACGCTACGGCTTAGGCTCATGCGACACTACTCCGACGATGATTATCTCGGTTTACGAAAACCTCGCACTCCCCGAACCCAAGGATCACTTCACCGTAGGTATCGTTGACGATGTAACCTTCTGCTCACTGCCCCTCGAAGCTGAAAAAGCACTGGGCGGCGAAGGCATTTTCGAAGCTAAATTCTACGGTCTCGGTGCCGACGGTACTGTAGGTGCCAACAAGAACAGCATCAAGATTATCGGTGACAACACCGACAAGTATTGCCAGGCATACTTCTCGTACGACTCGAAGAAGTCGGGCGGTTTCACCTGCTCACACCTCCGTTTCGGCGACACCCCCATCCGTTCTACCTATCAGATTAAGACCCCGAACTTCGTGGCTTGCCACGTTCAGGCTTATCTGCACATGTACGACGTGCTTCGCGGTTTGCGCGACAACGGTACCTTCCTGCTCAACACCATTTGGGAAGGCGACGAGTTGGCTGCCAACCTGCCCAACAATGCCAAGCGCTACTTTGCTCAGCACAACATCACCGTTTACTATATCAACGCAACCAAGATTGCCCAGGAAATCGGCCTCGGCAACCGTACGAACACCATCCTTCAGTCTGCCTTCTTCCGCATCACCGAGGTAATCCCCGTTGATTTGGCCATTGAGCAGATGAAGAAGTTCATCGTGAAGTCGTATGGCAAGAAGGGTCAGGACGTTGTCGACAAGAACTACCAGGCTGTTGACCGCGGCGGCGAATACCAGAAGTTGGCTATCGACCCCGCATGGGCAAACCTTCCTGAGGACGAAAAGGAAGTACGCGACGAACCCGCTTACATCTCTGACCTCGTACGCCCCATCAATGCTCAAAACGGCGACTTGCTCCCCGTTAGCGCATTCAAGGTGTCGGAAGACGGTACTTGGGAACAGGGTACTGCTGCTTACGAAAAGCGCGGTGTGGCTGCATTCGTTCCGGTATGGCACAAAGAAAACTGTATCCAGTGTAACAAGTGCGACTTCGTATGTCCTCACGCAGCCATCCGTCCGTTCGTACTCACCGACGAAGAACTGAACGGCTTCAAGGGCGAAACCCTCGAAATGAAGGCTCCTGCCGCCATGAAGGGTATGCACTTCGTTCAGCAGGTTGACGTGCTCGACTGCTTGGGTTGCGGTAACTGTGCCGACGTTTGTCCCGGTATGAAGGGCAACAAGGCTCTCGAAATGGTGCCCCTCGAAACTCAGATGGACGAAGCCGGAAACTGGGAATACTGCGTGAAGAACGTAACCAGCAAACAGCACTTGGTTGACGTGAAACTCAATCCCAAGAACTCACAGTTTGCTACCCCGCTCTTCGAGTTCTCAGGCGCTTGCTCTGGTTGCGGTGAAACTCCGTACGTAAAACTCGTCAGCCAGCTCTTCGGCGATCGTCAGATGATTGCCAACGCTACCGGTTGCTCATCTATTTACTCTGGTTCAATTCCTTCAACTCCTTACACCACGAACGAAAAGGGTCAGGGTCCTGCTTGGGCAAACTCACTCTTCGAGGACTTCTGCGAATTCGGTTTGGGTATGGTAATGGCCAACAAGAAGATGCGCAAGCGCATTCAGAACTTGCTCGAAGCCGCTTCGGCCGACGAACACGTTCCTGCAGAATTCAAGGAAGCTGCTGCTGAATGGATTGCCGGACAGGAAGATGCTGACGCAAGCCGCGCTGCTGCCAACAAGCTCGAACCCATGATTCAGAAGGGTGCTGCCGATGGTTGCCCCGTTTGCAAGCAGCTCAGCGAATTGGCTCACTTCCTCACCAAGCGCAGCCAGTGGATTATCGGTGGCGACGGTGCTTCGTACGACATCGGTTACGGTGGTCTCGACCACGTATTGGCCAGCGGCGAAGACGTTAACATCCTCGTGCTCGATACCGAAGTTTACTCGAACACCGGTGGTCAGGCTTCAAAGGCTACCCCCGTTGGTGCCATTGCTCAGTTTGCCGCAGCCGGTAAGCGCGTAACGAAGAAGGACCTCGGCCTTATGCAAGCTACTTACGGCTATGTTTACGTGGCACAGGTTGCTATGGGTGCCGACCAGGCACAGTGCCTCAAGGCTATCCGCGAAGCTGAAGCTTACCACGGACCTTCACTCATCATTGCCTACGCTCCCTGTATCAACCACGGTTTGAAGATCAAGGGCGGTATGGGACGTTCACAGGCCGAAGAAGCCCGCGCCGTTGCTTGCGGTTACTGGCACCTCTGGCGTTACAACCCCGAACTCGAACTCGAAGGCAAGAACCCCTTCACGCTCGACTCGAAGGAGCCCAACTGGGATATGTTCCAGGATTACCTCGACCACGAAGTACGTTTCCTCTCACTGAAGAAGGCTATGCCCGAACAGGCACAGGAACTCTTCGACGAAACGAAGAAGGCTGCACAGCGCCGTTACGCTTCGTACGTTCGCAAGACCAAGGAAGACTGGAGCCTTTAATTCCGCAAAAACAACATCATTATTTGTTCAGCACCTAATTGCGGGTGCTGAATAAAATACCTGCCAACGCAGCATTCATTGTTCAAGATGAGTGCTGCGTTTTTTTTGTACACATAGCCCAAACGCGCCCTACTGAATACCATAGTTTTTGCCCCAACAGGCAAATATGGAAAGCATATTAAACAGGTTTGAAACGAATAATCGTTAACTTCGCCCAAAACAAGTCAATTAAACGGTAAAACCTATTTAGTCGTCCCTTAAGAATATCTTT
>ULKS01011850.1_pt1 | contig 13932 bp, 9 predicted proteins | sample 1951211 | NCBI WGS metagenome assembly ULKS01 (sample SAMEA4835506, study PRJEB28245) | human gut metagenome | biome: gut microbiome; material: fecal sample | place: Denmark | collected 2008 | reverse complement strand
CGCTGACACGGGCTTCGGGCACAAGTTCGTCAACCACGCCCGGATCGGCAATGTAAGCCTGGCAGCCATTGGTTTGCATATTGGCCAGTTCGTAGGCAATGATGCAGCCCAGGTTGCAGGCGTGCTTACGCATGGCATTGTGCGTGTCGTAACACATTTTGCGGTTCACGCGATACACACCGCCGGGAATAGGTTTCGACAGTCCGCCACGGCCGATAACGGCATCGAACACAAAGGGAATGTCGTTATCCTTGAGCCAGTCGATAACCAGCTGTTTGCGAAAGTGCTGTTGGTCGGCAATGGTTTCGAAGGCCTTGAGTTCTTCGGGCGTATGTCGGATGTTGCTCACTTTGAGCGGTTGGTCGTCAATGTAGACAGCCACCTTTGTCGAAGTGGAGCCAGGGTTAATTACGAGTATGCGAAAGCCCGTTTGTTGCGTTTCGGGCGCGATGTCTGCTGTAGGATTCATCGTAGAAAGGTAAAGGGGAAGGGGTGAATTTTTTAGGAGAAAAGGCGTTGTGCGCGAGGGCGAGTCAGAGATTGTAGGGTCTGAATCAACACTCCTCGCACTCGTTCGATGGTCCTTTGGGTCGGGTTAGCAACCCATGGTAGCCAATGCCAGCGAATGGAATTTAGCTTCGAGGTCGTCGCCACGCGAAGGCAGCACCACCGGAGCCAGTGTACCCTGCAGCGTACCTGCCATTTGCGCACCGGCAAAGAGCGGCAGCGACTTGTAAAGCACATTGCCCACTTCGATGTCGGGCACCACCACAGCATCGGCATCGCCTTCGAGCGGCGACTGAATGCCCTTGAGCTGAAGGCCTACGGGGTCGCACGAGGTGCGGAGGTCGAGCGGACCATCTACCACGAGTTCGCCCCATTCGCCCTTAGCCGCACGTTCGCAAATTTCGCCGTAGCCCAGCGTGTGCGGAAACTTGTCGTTGACCGTTTCGGCGCAGTGGATGAGCGAAATGCGCGGACGCTGAATACCGAAGGCGTGGAGCATATCGGCCAGGTAGGCCACCTGAGCCACGCGCTGTTCGTGGGTGGGGTAGGGAATCACGGCTGCGTCGGTAAAGAAGAGCAGTTTATGGTAAGCCGGAATTTGTGCCACGGCAATGTGCGTCAGCACCCGGCCTTTCGGCAGAATGCCCCATTCCTTGTTGAGCACGGCGCGCAGCAGGGTTTCGGTGTGCAGCAAACCCTTCATGAGCACGTCGGCCTTGCCTTCGCGCACCAGCATAACCGCCTGTTGGGCAGCACTCTCGTGGGTGTCGGCTTCGACAAACGATACATGGTTGCCCTGATATTCAGCCACACAGGGCTGACGGCGCACAGCATCGCAATCGCCAACGAAAATGGCTTCGGCAAAGCCCATATTGACTGCACGCATGGCTGCTCCGGCCGTACTGTCGTCGGAACCGCAAACAATAGAAAGACGGAAACGGCGGCCTAACTGTTGCAGATGGGCAGTGAGGTCGGTGAAATTAAGAATGGGGTGCATAGTAAAAAAGGGGGTTGAAAGGTTAATTGGGCAGACTGCTTTTTTTGATTCAGGCGGCAGATTGTTTTTTCGGTGTTTCATGCAGTGATGCGCAGCAGTTTGTTGTGCGCACAGGGTCTGTCGGCTGAAAGTATATAGCTTCGTCACAGCAGGGTGAGCCACTTACGAAACCATTCACTCGAAAACAAGGCAAGCGGGATTCGGCCCAAATGTATTTTTTATTGCAATAGCCCGGCATTCAGCTGGCACAATCGGGAGCGACTGCACCCTTGCTTGAAAGCCGCTGAACGCACATGGCTTTTATATAGGCACAAAAATACAAAGTCTTACGCAATATTTGCACATTTCAAACTGATTTATGCAATTTTACCCCCCTTTTTCATCGTTTTTCTCCACTTTTGGGGTAAAAGTAGCAAATGGTATTAACAAAATGTTTAAATTTTCGCCGCATAAAGTCAGTTTCCTGAAACCTCGGGAGTTGGAGTGTGTCATTTTTTTTCGAAAATAATGAACCTTTTACGCAGTTGCGGTTATGCTGTCATAGAAACCGGTTTTGTTGCACAGTATGTAAAACAACTTAAATGATTGATTCATGAAACGATTGATAGTATGGGCATTGTCGCTCGTTGCGCTCGGCATGAATGCGCAGGAGGTGAAGCCCGAAAGAATACCCTGGATAGTGGAACGCGCTGAGTCGTCCGAATGGTACGAAAATCAGATTAAAGCCTGGGAAAAGGTGGTGGCCAACGAACCGGCGAACGAAAATGCGTGGTATAACCTGAGCAGAGCCACTCGCTATGCCACAATGGATACGCCTGAAGGCTACGAAAAGCGAAAACTGCTTAACGAACGAATGCGCAAAGCCATTCCGAATACTTACACCTACCATTTTTGTGCCTACGATACGATGAACGATTCCGTTTCGCAGGCCCACATTGAACGAGCTTATCAGTTGATGCCCGCAAATCGCACGTTCGGCGAGGAATACGGCACTTTCATTGCCTATTTTTGGCAAAAAGGCCGGGACAAGGAACTGAAGGAAATGGGCAGAAAGTACTACGAGGAGCAGCAAATTCCCACCGCATTGCTGCGCTACAATTACAACGAACTGCAATGCTTGCCCCCCAACGCCCTGTATATAGGATTGGGCGATGCCATTTTGCTGCCCAAAATTGCTTTACAGCAAGGCTTGGGCGTACATCAGGACAAAGTGGTGATTTGTGCCTCGTTCCTTTACTTGCCTGAGTACTATCAGTACGTTTGCCGCGAGTTAGGCATTGAGCCCGAAACCTTCAGTATGGCCGACTATCAAACGGCCGACACCTGGGAGAACTACCTGCCCGACCGCATTGAGTATATCATGAAAAAGAGTGGACGGCCTACCTACTTCAGTCCGTCGTCGCTTTCAGAGGACAGTGGGTTGAGTAGACTGAAAAAAAAACTGTACAACGAAGGCTTGGTGCTGCGCTACAGCGACATACCCTACGATAATTATGTACGGGTGCGCGAAAACGTGGAGCGCAACATTCGGTTGGACTATCTGATAGAACCTCAATTCGTGGCTGAAAAAGAATGGCAAAGTGCCAATGCCTTGACTTATAATTACTTTGTGCTGTTGGCACCACTTATTGGCAAATACCGCGAATGGCACGATGTGGAGCGTTCGGAATGGCTGGCCAACTTGCTGACCAAAGCTCTGGAACAGGCTAAAATGAGCGATGCCATGAAAAATAATTGTCAAAAATATTTGAACATAAACATTGGGGAATGAATTTTAAACTGATACCCCCCGTAAAAAAACTGACAGACGGCGAACTGATGCTGAAAATTCGGAAAGGGCAGGAAAAGGCTTTTGAAGAATTGTATCGCAGATATGCTCGCCGTCTGCAAGGTTTTTTTTATCGAATGCTTGGAGGCGATAAAGAACTGGCGGCCGATTTTACCCAGGAAATATTTGAACGAATCTGGAAATTTCGTGATAAATACACCGTTGGTGAGCAAGTAAGTGCCTGGATTTTTACGATGGCTTACAACGTTTGCCGCAATGAGTACCGACACCGCGAAGTGGCAGACAATTATTTGTGGCAAATGGCCGATGAGGAAGAAGCCGGAGACAGCAACATTGAAGTACACCTTGATGAACAAGCTTTCGATTGCGCGCTGGCAAAGGTGCTTGAAAACTTGCCCCCGGAACCCCGTATGCTTTTTGCCCTGCGCTACGAAGAGGAACTGACGCTGACTGAAATTGCTGAAATCATGCACTTGCCTGTCGGAACCGTCAAGTCGCGAAACCATTACCTAATAGCACTCATCAAACAAAAATTGCATCAATATGAAACAAATAGATAAGTCGGACGCACGGTTCGAACAGCAGCTTAGACAATCGGCACGCCGCCTGCGCGACCAACAAAATTACGCATTGCCTGTGCGCAAATTGCCTTACCGGCCCACTCGCATCACCTGGGTGGCATCGGCAGCAGCTGCCGCCATAGGCTGGTTCGTGGGTATTGCCTTTCCCATCGATGGCCAACAGCAACCCAAAGAACTGACAGCCTGTGCTGTGCCCGATACCGTGGTGACCGTTCGCGACCGAATAGTGCGCGATACCATCGTACAGCAAGTGAAAATTCCGGTTCGGGTAAGCACGGAAAAAGTAGTTGTAAAAAAAGAAAATGAAGCAAAAGTCGTACTTGCAGGCTGCAATATGGAGTGCGACGGCATTGATTACAGCCAACTGGTAGGTATGTAACGGCTTACCTGAAGTGAAAAAAATATTAAACGGCAAACGCTCGTACCTCATCTGCAGATGGTGGGTTGCGGCATAGAAAAGCACCTTTTCATCATCTCTTCTGCATATCTTCCGCGTTTGCTGAAATTAGTTCCGTGCTTGTTGAAATTAGTTCCGAGCTTGTGCAAATTAGTTCCGAGCTTGTTTCAACAAGCACGGAACCGCTGATAATCAGCGTTTTCAAAAAATCCACCACATTGGTTTACAGCCTACCGGTTTCGCCCTTAAAGTCAGCAAAGACACCTTTGTTCTTTTTTTTGCTCACTTAGGAAATTTGTTAGAACCGCTCCGAACCCGACACAAGCGTCAATAGCCTTTTTCCCCTCCTGTTTGTTGCGCCACAAACAGCAAGCCACTGTCTGGTCCGGTTCAAGTGTGATGGCAGAACAGGCATTGTCTGCTTTTCACAGGCGCATTTCTACTGAAGTTGCCTAATTCAAGGTCAAGAACTATGTTTTTTAGCAGTTTTCAAAATAGTTTCAGAAAAAGAAATCAAGCACATACCGCGAAAAAATAGTATTTTTGCAAAAACTTTGTGGCAAATGAGCCATATCTAAGGAGTCAGCAGAGAAATTTGCCCCGCCATTCCGGCGGTAAGCCCCGAATGGGCAGACGCAGCTCTGCTTTCAGGAAGTAAAATTACTAACCTCAAATCGTAAGCCGTTATGATCAACGCTCCTCTTACATTGGTAGTACTTGTGGTAGGTGCCGTAGTACTATTGTCCGTGTTCTTTCATTTTGTACCGTTCTTTCTTTGGCTCTCGGCCAAGGTGTCGGGTGTACAGATTTCGCTGATGCAGCTGTTTCTGATGCGCATTCGTAATGTGCCGCCCGGAGTCATTGTGCCCTGCCTGATTGAGGCACACAAGGCCGGACTGCAAAATATTACGCGCGACAACCTCGAAGCTCACTATATGACCGGCGGACACGTGCAACGCGTGGTGCATGCGCTGGTGTCGGCTTCGAAAGCCAACATCGACCTTTCCTTTGAAAAGGCTACGGCTATCGACCTTGCCGGACGCGATGTGTTCGAAGCTGTACAGACGAGTGTCAACCCGAAGGTTATCGACACGCCTCCTGTGGCTGCCGTGGCTAAAAACGGTATTCAGCTCATTGCCAAGGCCCGTGTGACGGTGCGCGCCAACATTCACCAACTGGTGGGTGGTGCCGGCGAAGATACCATCCTGGCCCGCGTGGGCGAGGGCATCGTGTCGAGCATCGGTTCGGCCGAAACGCACGAACAGGTGCTTGAAAATCCCGATTCTATCTCGAAACTCGTGCTTTCAAAGGGATTGGACGCAGGTACGGCTTACGAAATTCTGTCAATCGACATTGCCGACATCGACGTGGGCAAGAACATCGGTGCTACGTTGCAAATGGATCAGGCCAATGCCGACAAGAACATTGCACAGGCCAAGGCCGAGGAACGCCGCGCTATGGCGGTGGCTACCGAACAGGAAATGAAGGCCAAGGCGCAGCAGGCACGCGCCGAAGTGATTCAGGCCGAGGCCGAAGTGCCCAAGGCTTTGGCACAGGCGCTGCGCGAAGGAAACATGGGCTTCATGGATTACTACAAGCTCGAAAACCTGAAGGGCGATACGGCTATGCGTGATACCATTGCCAAAATCAACCCCAACGATGTGCTGAACGGGCTGAAAGGCTGAACGGGCTATCGCGGCAAGTCGCCGACTTGCTGACCAATAAATGAGAAACTGCTTAAATTTCGAAATGCTGATGGGTGCATTTCAGCGGAAACCGAAATTTAAAGGGTGGTTCTAAATCATATTCTGATTGTTTTAGAACCACCCTAAAATTGTTTCTTCATTTAGAATGTGATACTTCTAAAAATCTATACAACTCACAAATGAAACACATTACTTATTTATCGGCATTGGCCATGTCTATGCTGTGTGCTACACCGCTGGCTCAGGCCGATGAAGCATTTAAAGTTACTACTATCCAAAACGGGCAATTTGCACCGAACACCACCTGGTACACCTTGACCATTGGCGGTAATCGCGTGTCGAGCAACAAGGGAGCTGCCTACATCACCCTGGGCGGTGCTACCGACAAGGGACTCGAAAACCAATGGTGCGTGACGGGTAGTGCCACCGGGGGCTACAAGTTCTACAACCGACTCGACGGTGCCACAAAACCCCTTATTGCGCCTACGGAAATGAAGGGACAAAACGGTGGCGAATCGTACCCCATTTTGGGCGAACTCAAGGCCGGATACACCGACACTTGGGAAATTTCGACCAGTGCGCAAGGTGGTTACTACATCAATGAAAAGGGCCACGAGAAGAACAAGATGAACAACCGCAATGGTCGTTTGGCTTTCTGGACCGGTGGTGCCGACTTGGGTTCAAGTTTCGTGTTTAGCGCAGTCAACGCATCGTTTACCGTTGACATGACTACCGGACAGTTCACCAAATCGAATGCTGCCAAGACTTGGGCTTCGGAGTGGAAGTCGAACGCTACGAATCCGCAGCTGGTGATTTCAACACCGACCAACGATTTCGGTAAACAGAACAACACCTTTGTGCTGGCTTCAGGACAGGACCAAAACAACACGGTGAGCATCACGGCAGGCCCCGAATACGTGGTGACGGGCTACAAGTTTACCTTTAAGAACATGGTTGCCGGTACCAAGGGCATTCAGCTCACGGTCAACGGCAAGACCTACGAGGTGACCGACAAGGAGCAGCAAATTGAAGTAACGGGACTGAAGGACATGACTACGGCCGACTTCGGCAGCAAGGGCCCGAACAAGGGTGTGTTGCTCACGAACTTCGAAGTAACCGTGGAACGTGCTTTCCGCGAACTCGAACCGCAGCAGAACCTTTTCGTCACTATGCCCGGAAAGACCCCCTACCGTATTCCGGCCATCTGCACGGCCAAGAACGGTCAGATTGTGGCTATCAGCGACTATCGTCCCTGTGGTGGCGACATCGGTTTCGGTGAAGTAGACATCAAGGCTCGTATTTCGACCGACAACGGTAAGACTTGGGGACCCGAGTTCTTCATTGCCAATGGTTTGGGCGAAAAGCAAAACAAAGAAAAATGGAAAATCGGTTTCGGTGATGCCGCTGTGGTGGCCGATGCCGAACGCAACGAAATCCTGATTATGATGGTTTGCGGTAAAACCGTCTGCTGGGATGGCAACTACACTACCGACCCTGCTACGAGCAACCCCAACCGCGTGGCACAGGTGCGTGGTAAGTTCAACGAAAAGACCCAGCAATGGGAATGGACCGAACCCAAGGAAGTAACCGAAAGCATCTATCCGCTCTTCGTCGACGAAAACGGAAAGGTAACGGTGCAGTCGCTCTTTATGGGGTCAGGCCGTATTTGCCAAAGCCGCATGGTGAAGGTGGGCGATTACTACCGCATCTATGCCGCTGTGTGGACTAAGAACCAGGGTAACCGCGTTATTTACTCTGACGACTTCGGTACGACGTGGCACATTCTCGGCACAGTGGCCGACCGTCCGGCACCGGGCGGCGATGAGCCTAAGTGCGAGGAATTGCCCGACGGAACGGTGATTTTGAGCAGCCGTATGAACGGTGGCCGCTTCTACAACTACTACACTTATACCGACGTGAAATCGGCCAAGGGTAGCTGGGGCAAGGTGGCTGCGTCGAATGCTGCCAACAAGGGTACGGCTTGCGGCAACTCAACGAATGGCGAAATCATGATTCTGCCCGTGGTACGCAACAGCGACCAGAAGGAAATGTACTTGGCTTTGCAGTCAATTCCCTTCGGCAACGGACGTAACAATGTGGGTATTTATTACAAAGAACTGGCTTCGCTCAACGACTTTGTAACCCCCGACAGCCTCGCTGCCAACTGGGACGGCAAGCATCAGTCGAGCTTCATCGGTTCGTGCTACTCGACCATGTCGATGACGGCCGACGACAAACTCGCCTTTATCTACGAAGAAGAAACCTTCGGTGCCGGCTACACGCAGGTGCTGAAACTTTACACCATCGACTACATCACCAAGGGTGCCTATACGCTCAAAAAGGACGTTGACCGCGAAGCCTACGTGGTGCGCATGATGCAGGAAAAGGTTGAAGCTAAAAAGCAGGCTGAGGCTGGTGAGGCTGTCGGTATGCTCGACGCTGCGAAACTTGAGGATTTTAAGTCTGCCCTGAACGGATTGGTTGAGGAGTATGCAAAGAATACTTCCGCTCAGGGCTATGCAGATGTCATTGCCAAACTGAATGAAGCACTGTTGGCTAACAGCATTCAAATGGAGGACGGCATGTCGTACACCTTGCTCAACAAGGGACGCCAAGGCAAGTATCTCCAGATAAATGGAGCCACAGAATACGGAAACGCCACCACGGGCAACACGGACGCACAAAAGTTTGTGTTCAGCGTGCAGCCCGACGGAAGCTGGGTTATCATCAACAAGCAAAACAACAAGATGATGAGTCCCACGCAGAAGCAGTACGCACATGTAACTCAGGTAGACAATGCCACAGAGGCCGGTAAGTTCCGCGTGAATGCCAATGCCGACGGATGGTCAACTGTCGTTTGCACGAATCCCGTGCAAGCCGACCTCAATGCCTTGCACATGGCAGGCGAAGGTCACCTCGTTGAATGGTACGCCAGCGAACCCGCTTCGCAGTGGAAAATTGTGCCTACGGGCGAAAAGGTGGAAACCGGTATCGGTTGCATTGAAACTCCTGATGCACCGAATGCCGAATTGCGTATGTACGACTTGCAAGGTCGTCGCTTGATTCAGGCCCCTGCCAAAGGCTTCTACATCACTTCTGATGGCAAGAAGCACTTGGTAAAGTAAACTGTAAATACACTTTCGTGTCTGCTCCACGCGCAGATTCAATGAGCGTGGGCGCAGTTCGCGCAAATTCCTAAAAAAATTCCGGAAGAACACTGCCAGCAGTGCTTTTCCGGAATTTTTTCGGGCCGACGAGCTGTGTTTCGCGTCAGCACAGCGTTTGTTTTGCGTCAGTGCAGCAACCGCCGCTTGTGCCCGATGCTGCGGGGAAAGCCTGTGTGGCACCTCCCCGTTTCGACTAAAAAAAATAAATCAGTTATCTCATACAATGAAAGTTATCAATTTGGGCGACCGCTCATCGGTCATCAACTCGTACATGGCGCAGTTGCGCGATGTCAACATTCAGGAAAACCGCACCCTCTTCCGCCGCAACTTGGAGCGCATAGCTCGCGCCATGGCCTATGAGGTGAGCCGCACGCTGAACTACACTGAAAAAACCATTACGACCCCTCTGGGTACCAAGCAAGTGCCTACTTACGACGACCGCATTGTGGTGGGCACCGTGCTTCGCGCCGGTCTGGCCTTTCACGAAGGATTCCTCGACACCTTTGACCAAGCCGATTCGGGCTTTGTAGCCGCCTACCGCGAGGAAGGCAGCCGCGAGGAACTGAAAATTCATGTAAACTATTTGGCAGCCCCCGATATCAGCGGTTCAACCTTCCTGATGGTCGACCCCATGCTGGCCACCGGCGGTAGCCTGGAACTTTCGTACAAGGCTTTCCTCAGCCACGGCACGCCTGCCAAACTCCACATTTGCTGTGCCATTGCCGCTCAGGAGGGCATTGACCACCTGAAAAAAGTGTTCCCCGATGACGACATCACCCTTTGGGTAGCCGCCATCGACCCCGAACTCAACGACCAGGCCTACATTGTGCCCGGACTCGGCGATGCCGGCGACCTTTCTTTTGGTCCGAAACTCTAAGCTAATCTTTGCTGAAAGGCAGGTAAAAAGAAAAATAGGCGAAAGTCAACTCCTCTTTGTACAGAGAGTTGGCTTTCGCCTATTATGTTCAAAAATTCAAAGTTACCGATTTCCAGGTATGGATTAAATACCTATTCTGTTTGAGCTTTAAACAAATCTTCCTGCCCGAAAAACACGTTTTTGTCTGCGGTTTCGGCAGAAATAACAATACCGACAAAGGGATTGTTTTCAACCTCAATAACAGTACCTTCAAGCCAGACTTTCATAAGGGTCAGGTCTGGCGAAATCAATACTTTATCTCCTATTTCCATGTTATATATATTGTTATTTCTGCAAATATAATGCTTTTTTGATACATACATGAAAAAACGATGTGGCAGTGCGCTTACTTCACCTCAGTTTGCAAGGGTTGCGTTTGCAAAAACTCCACGCTGTGGCGGATGTGCGGATACATCACCTCGTCGTCGACAATGAACGGCACTACGCGGCGGTAAGCCTCGTGCAGTTGCATGATGGGTTCGGACGAACGCAGGGGAAAACGGAATTCAAGGGCCTGTGCCGCATTGAACAGTTCGATAGCCAGCACCCGTTCGGTGTTGAGCACCACCTTGTAGAGCTTGATGGCCGCATTGGCTCCCATGCTCACATGGTCCTCCTGTCCCTGGCTCGACGGAATGCTGTCGACCGAAGCCGGCGTGCAGAGGCTCTTGTTGAGGCTTACGATAGAGGCCGCGGTGTATTGCGTAATCATGAAACCACTGTTGAGGCCCGGATTGGCCACCAGGAAACTGGGTAAGTCGCGCGTGCCCGACACCAGTTTGTAGATACGACGCTCCGAAATGTTGGCCAGTTCGCTGAGAGCTATGGCTAAAAAGTCCATAGGCAGGGCAATGGGCTGTCCGTGGAAGTTGCCTGCTGAAATAATCAAATCCTCGTCCGGACAAACCGTTGGGTTGTCGGTAGCCGAATTGATTTCCGTTTCGATGACGTTCCACACATAGTCAATCGTATCTTTCGATGCCCCGTGTACCTGCGGAATGCAGCGGAAAGAGTAGGGGTCCTGCACGTAGGTTTTAGGCTGTTTGATTATTTCGCTGCCCTGAAGCAGTTCGCTGATGATGCGTGCCGTTTCGACCTGCCCCTTGTGCGGGCGTACCAGGTGAACCGCCGGGTTAAAGGCCATGTCAAGTCCATTGTAAGCATCGAGCGACATGGCTGCAATGCAGTCGGCCCAAGCACTCAGCCGCTTGCTGCGGAGCAAACACCACACGGCAAAGGCACTCATGTTCTGCGTGCCGTTGAGCAGTGCCAACCCCTCTTTCGAGGCCAGGTGAATGGGTTCCCAGTTCATGCGGCGCAGCATTTCAGCACCACTCACCACTTCGCCGTTCATTTCCACCTCGCCCAGTCCGACAAGGGGCAGGCAAAGGTGAGCCAGCGGCACGAGGTCGCCCGAGGCACCGAGCGAGCCCTGCATATACACAATGGGGCAGATGTGATGGTTGAACAAGTCGATGAGCCGCTCCACCGTATCGAGTTTACAGCCCGAAAAGCCGTAGCTCAACGATTGAATTTTAAGCAGCAGCATGAGGCGCACAATGTCGTTCGGCACACGGTCGCCCGTGCCGCAAGCGTGCGACATCATCAGGTTAATTTGCAGTTGGCTCAGTTCGTCGGGCTGCACCGACACGTTGCAGAGCGAACCGAATCCCGTGGTCACTCCATAGATGGGCCGTTCGGTAGCCTCGATTTTTCGGTCAAGGTATTCGCGGCAACGCACAATGCGAGCGCGGGCATCGTCGCTTAGAGCCAGGCGGCAGTCGGCAGCCATGATTTCGCCCACGTGGTCGATAGAAAGGTGTTCGGCAGATATAAAATGCGTGTTCATGGTTGTTCAGGGGTTGTTCAGGGTTAAGGTATAACTAATTCTTAAGCATAACTAATTTTCAACATCTACTTATGAGAAAGTTAAAGGCATTGATGCTGAAAATTAGGGCAAATCGTTGAGCAGTGCCTCGTCAACGAGGTTCGGCATCGTTACTTTTAGTCCCGGTGTGCGCTGCATTTCGCGTTCAATGCTGTGCATGGCACCCACATTGCGCGCCCAGCTGCGTCGGGCAATGCCGTTGTTCACATCCCAGAAAAGCATTTCGCGCAGGCGGCGGTCGCTCTCGGCCGAACCGTCAATGACCATGCCGAAGCCACCGTTGATAACCTCGCCCCAGCCTACGCCGCCACCATTGTGAATAGACACCCAGGTAGCACCCCGGAACGAGTCGCCAATGACGTTTTGCACCGCCATGTCGGCACAGAACTGCGAGCCATCGTAGATGTTGCTCGTTTCGCGGAAAGGCGAATCGGTGCCCGACACGTCGTGGTGGTCGCGACCCAGCACCACAGGACGCGTGATGCGTCCGTCGGCAATGGCCTGGTTAAAAGCCTGCGCAATGCGCGAACGCCCCTCGGCATCGGCATACAGAATGCGCGCCTGTGAACCCACCACCAGGTGGTTCCGCCCAGCTTCGCGAATCCAGTGAATGTTGTCGGCCATTTGCGGTTTGATTTCGTCGGGAGCCGATTGCATGATTTCCTCCAACACCTCGGCCGCCAGACGGTCGGTCATTTCAAGGTCGGAAGCCAGGTCCGAAGTGCAAACCCAGCGGAACGGACCGAAACCGTAGTCGAAGAAGAGCGGCCCCATGATGTCCTGCACGTACGACGGGTAACGGAAACGCCCGTCGGGCAGCAGAATGTCGGCTCCGGCACGCTTTGCTTGCAGCAGGAAGGCATTGCCATAGTCGAAAAAGTACATGCCCCGTTCCGTCAGTGCATTGATGGCTGCTACCTGACGGCGCAGCGACTCCTCGACCCTCAGTTTGAAAGCCTCCGGATTGGCTGCCATGAGCTGTTTCGACTCGTCGAGCGAAAGTCCCACAGGATAATAGCCCCCTGCCCACGGATTGTGCAGCGAAGTTTGGTCGCTACCCAAGTCAACGGGTATGTCCTCCTGCGCCAAGCGTTCCCAAAGGTCGACCACATTGCCCACGTATGCCATCGACACCGTCCGCTTTTCGGCCATGGCCCGGCGCACAGCCGGAATGAGTTCGTCGAGTTCGGTGTGCAGTTCGTCCACCCAACCCTGTTCATAGCGTTTCTCGGCCGCTTTCGGGTTAATTTCAGCCACCACGCTCACCACGCCGGCAATGTTTCCCGCCTTAGGCTGTGCGCCCGACATACCGCCCAGTCCCGACGAAACAAAGAGCATGCCGCCCAGTCCCTCGCGGCCGTTGAGCCGTTTGCGCGCCGCATTCAGCACGGTAATCGTAGTGCCGTGAACAATGCCCTGCGGCCCGATATACATGTACGAACCCGCCGTCATTTGTCCGTACTGGCTCACACCCAGTGCGTTCATGCGTTCCCAGTCGTCGGGTTTGGAGTAATTCGGAATGACCATGCCGTTAGTCACCACCACGCGCGGCGCACCGGGATGCGAAGGGAAGAGTCCCAGCGGATGCCCCGAGTACATCACCAGCGTTTGTTCGTCGGTCATTTCGCTCAGATACTGCATGGTCAGCAGATACTGCGCCCAATTTTGGAAAATAGCCCCGTTGCCGCCGTACACAATGAGTTCGTGCGGATGCTGCGCCACAGCCGGGTCGAGGTTGTTCTGAATCATCAGCATAATGGCAGCCGCCTGTTCAGAGCGGTGCGGATATGCGTCGATAGGCCGTGCGTGCATGGCATAGGTGGGGCGGAAGCGATACATGTAAATGCGTCCGTAGTCGGCCAGTTCGCGCGCAAATTCAGGAGCCAGTGCCGCATGAAGTTTGGCAGGGAAATAGCGCAGTGCATTCTGCAAAGCCAGTTTCTTTTCGTTGGGCGAAAGAATTTCCTTGCGTCGCGGTGCATGG
>ULKS01015584.1_pt1 | contig 13975 bp, 10 predicted proteins | sample 1951211 | NCBI WGS metagenome assembly ULKS01 (sample SAMEA4835506, study PRJEB28245) | human gut metagenome | biome: gut microbiome; material: fecal sample | place: Denmark | collected 2008 | reverse complement strand
CCGCCATCAGGACTGCCTGGAAGTGTACATGGCCAATCCGCGCTCCACGGAATGCAAAAAAATCCTGCGCGACAACGTGGACAAGTACGTCAGTGAAAACGTCTTTAAAAACCTGGCCTTCTATCCCGACCGTTTTGTGCTGACCAGCGAGCGGGACGGATACAACCACCTTTACCTCTACGACTTGAACGGAAGCCTGATAAAAAAAGCCGTCGACGGCCAACTCATCGTCAAAAGTTTCTATGGATACGACACGGCGGACGGCAGTTTCTATTTCTCCGCCAACCCGGCAGACGACCCGATGCACACGGCCGTTTACAGGAGCGACAGCAAGGGAAAGATAGAAAAACTCTCCGCTGAAGAAGGCGACAACAGTGCCATATTCAGCAAAAACATGAAGTATTACATGAACGTCTATTCCAACATCCGTACTCCGTACGTGACCACCCTCTGCAACCGCAACGGCAAGACGCTGAAAGTGCTCGAAGACAACCAAACATTGGTGGCCAAACTCGACGGACAGGATTTAGGAACGCGCGAGTTTTTCCAATTCACTACGGGAGAAGGCATAAAGCTGAACGGCTACATGGTCAAACCTGCCGGTTTCGACGCGAACAAGAAATACCCCGTCGTCATGTTCCAATACAGCGGTCCCGGCTCGCAGCAAGTCCTCGACTCTTGGGGAACCGGCAGCATGGGCGGCACTTTGTATGAACAATACTTGGCCCAACAAGGATTCATCTGTGTCTGCGTGGACGGACGCGGCACGGGCGGACGTGGTGCGGAGTTCGAGAAATGCACCTACCTGAACTTAGGTTATTTAGAAGCGAAAGACCAAGTGGAAACCGCCCTTTATCTGGGCACGTTGCCCTACGTGGACAGTAAACGCATCGGCATCTGGGGTTGGAGCTACGGAGGCTTCAACACGCTGATGAGCATGAGCGAAGGCCGTCCCGTCTTCGCCGCCGGAGTGGCCGTTGCCCCTCCTACCTGTTGGCGTTACTACGACACGGTCTACACGGAACGCTTCATGCGCACCCCGAAGGAAAACGCCGCCGGATACGCCCGTGGCCCGATAAGCCAAGCCGACAAATTGCACGGCAAGCTCCTGATTTGCCACGGTACGGCCGACGACAACGTCCACTTCCGCAACTCCATGGAGTATGCCGAAGCATTGGTGCAAGCCGGCAAACCGTTCATGATGCTCCCCTATAACAACCGCAACCATAACATCACCGGCGGCAACACCCGTAACCATCTTTACACGAGCATCACGAATTTCTTCATCGAAAACCTGAAGTAAGGCAACGGAACTGCCCAAAGGACTTTTCATGAAAGAATATTACACAGCATAATTCACATTATCAGCATATTACAATCTGCGCCAAACGAAAAATCATTCTCTTGAGAGAAATTTTTCGTTTGGCGCAGATTGATTTTTCATTCTCTAAAGAATGATTTTACGGCTTCTGCAACATAGAATTATCTTCACAAGTCCCAAATATTCTTGTTGGACAAGGCTTCAAAACCCATGTCGGCTTCCCCCGCATCATCAATAGGAATTCCCCCTCCCGGAGATTGGGCTATCAAGCCGGACAACTCCACATCGGCAATTTCCACCGAAGGACAAACATACTTCTTTTTCATTTCAGTTCTTTTTTATATATACATTTACTACTTCTACGGCATCGCTCACGTCCACCTCGCCGTCACGGTTCATATCGGCCTTGTCAAGCGGCACTTCGGGCATTTTGCCCAAATACGCCCCCACAATGGCTACAGCGTCCGTCACATCGGCCAACTTGTCTCCGTTCACATCGCCTTCCTCCCCGGTATCCACGTCGGGCTGTCCGCCTCCGGCCGGTTCGTCCGGGTTGTCCGGGGCGAATACATAACGCGCTTCCACCGTCACATCCTCCGTAGGCATGGAGAAATTAAATCCTTCCGCATCGCTCAGTTTCCGCCCTTCGCTGTACCATCCCCGGAAAACAAAACCTTGGTTGGCATAAGCTTGGAGATAGACCCACTCGCCTTCTTCCACCTTGCCCCCATTCTCGCGGTTGAACGAGCAGGCTTCCTTAGGCGTGCAGTCCAACCACAAACGGTGCCGGAGCACCAAAGACGGTTCGGACGGATTAGTGGGGTCATAGGCATACAGGGCCACAAAATGTGCATCTTCTTCGCCTACGGTATAAGCGAATCCCATCTCGGCGGAATAGTCCACACCGTCTTTCTGCCATCCCACGAAACGGAACGTGGAGGAAGCCGCAGAAGTGTTGACATACACCCCTGCGCCCTTTTCATACTTTCCCGCTCCGGACACGTAACCGGCCTCTGCCGGACGGGCTTCCACCGTCACCCGGTAGAGCGTGTTCGGTTCGGGAGGATTGGGCGGATTGAACTCGTCCTGCCCACAGACGGGCAGGATGCCGGCCATGCAAAAGGCCGACACCGTGCACCACGTCCGTAAGAAAACTGCCACCGTCCTCATCGTACCACGACTTTACGGGCTTGTCCGCCCACATTGACCACATAGACTCCGGGACGCACGTCCAGACTGCCGTTGCCGTCGATGGTACCCATCAAAATGCCGGAAAGGGCGGTCACCGTCGTACAAAGCCCGTCGGCCCCGCTCACTGCAATCGTGCCGTTTTCCACATCCACCACAGCCTCGCCTGCGGCAAACACCCCGTTCACCCCGGTAGCCGAAGCCGACTTCACCAAAAGGAAGCGGTCGTGGAACGTGCCTGCCTCGGAAGAGAACACGTAATCCCCTTCGGAGAAGTCATGGCTTGCGCCCGTCAACTTGTCTTTCAGCATTACCCCCACGTCAGCACGGGTCAAGCCGATGGTATAATTCCCGGCGGCCTGCACCTCATAGCCCAAGGACACCACGCCGTTACCCTCCGGACGTTCGTTGATGGCATATTTCACGCCTTGGCCGTCCAACGAATACAGTTGCGGCACACCTTCCGCCATGAACTTGGCTGCGTCACAACCCACCTCATACGTTTCTCGCTTCCGGGCATTGAACACCACACGCGTCTTGTCCGTCACCTTCCCGTCGGAAAGGGTAAGGTTCACCAACCGGCGTTCCACGCCTGCCGCACGGCGCATCCGTCGCGGTGCCACATTGGCCCGCCGGGCAGCCTCGGATTGCAACTTCGTCTTGCGGTGTGCGGCATGGAACGTGATACCGTCCTCGGCATTGGGCTTCTGCACAAAGAAAGCCTGGTAAGGATAGAGCACGTAGTCGTCATCCTGAGGATTATAAGCCTCATACGACCACCCGTTCCATATCGTGACGGGATAGTCATACCCCAAATCCTGCAAGTCGAAATAAGAAGTATAGGGATTGCCCACGAAATTCCATCCGGCATCCTGTACTTCGTCCGCCCCATGGCTCTGCAAGAGAATGTCGCGGTTCTCGCCGTCGAACTTCGCATCCGGGACTTGGAAAGTCAACGTTCCGGATTGGCTACCTTGGAAGATATACCCCACACCGGCGGTCAGCTTGCCTGCCGCCCAGTCTTTCCAACCTCCCCGTCCATGTTGGGCACGTTCCGCCCCATCGTACCACCGCAGGACGTAACTTCCATCATACTTGATGTTCTTCTTGTCGATGGGGTATGGGAAGCAGAAGAAATACCAACGGTTGGCTTCCACCTGTATGTCGATATGCAGGTTCTTGGCATTGATGTTGCAATGCCCGTCCTTGTCGCCTTGCCCGATGACCGAAGCCCCGTTCCCATTGCCGTCGTCTTTAAGGTGCACGTCACCCAAGTCCTGGCTCTCGCTCCCTTCGACCACCAGTCCCGAACCGGGATTGAGGTCGGCATCCGGGCCTTGCACTTCGCCGGTCTCGGGAATGGTGTCGCCCTCCAAACGGGGTGTCTCCTCGTCAATCACCAAGTCTTTGTTCAGGTAGAAGTACTCGTAGGGTTCGTTGAACGTCACGATGGAAGGGAATTGCGACCATTGCGTATCCCAATAGTAGTTATTCTGTGCCGTCTCGGGCACATGGAGCGTGGCATTTTTAAAGACTTCCGCAGAAAAAGTGGTCTGGTCTAACTGCAAAGGGTCTATTATATAGGTATAGACATCCTTGATGCTGTTACAGTACTCAAAGGCAGCACTTCCCACACTTAACACAGAAGCGGGGAATCGCACCTCTGACAAACCATAGCAACTGCCAAAAGCCCAACTTTCTATATATTCCAATCCAACTGGGAATTTGATGGCTTTCAAATTACCATTCATCCCAAATGCACTAGAAGATATATGCTTTAAAGTTTGCGGAAAAACAATGGTGTCTTGTAATGCACAGTTAGAAAAAGCATCACTACCTATCCTTTCAAGTCCTTCTTGAAAACCGACTTCTTTTAATTGATTACATCCATAAAAAGCATAACCTCCTATTTCTTGAACTTTTTCAGGAATATCCATATTTGTCAATTTACGGCATTCACTAAAAGCATACTGCCCAATATAGGTAACACTTTTGGGAAGCCTGCACACCCTTAAATCTTTCCAATAAAAGGCATAATCCGGCAAGGAATCATTCCAACTGTGATAACCCTGATAATGCTCATACGGATTATACACTACATGCGCATCAGTCAAATCCAACTCGCGAAGACAAGTCATCTTGTTCCTCATCACCATGAAATCGTAACTGTTAACCGTTCCGCTCACTTTCAGACGAACCACATTCCGGGCCGCCTCATTATCCGACACGCCACCCACGGCTTGCAAAACCGCAGACGACTTTTCTTCCGCCTCAACCGTCACATCCCAATCATGTTGCCGTTCCAAACAAAGGATGTCATTCACCTTGTCGCTCCAAGCCGTACGGTAGGCTTCAATGCAACTTTCGGGAACATACACCAAGTTATCTCCCAAAGAAGAACTACCTCCTATAGGTGGAACAAGTGCATATAATTCTAACTCCACTCCTTGGTCGTTAAAAGCAAACTCACCTATTTTTTTAATAGAAGCGGGTAACTTCACGGAATGCAAGCTATCACATCCAGTAAATGCACTCTCTCCTATTTCTTCAAAGCCTTCAGAAAAGGTTACGGATGACAAATTACGACAACCACTAAAAGCCTGATTCCCTACGTTTTCAACACCTTTCTGCATAGAGACTGTTCTAATACAGTCCATTCCACTAAAGGTGTAAGGCTTTACCTCTGCAATATCACCCGGTATCACCGCATGCGTCAACAACTTGCCTCCCATATAAAGATAGGCTTTTGGAAAATAGAGATGGGGATTGCCATATTCAGTTTCCACATTCCTTACACTATTTATCCATGTATGCAAATCCTTCACATCCACATAACGGATATGCTCACAACTGCAAGAATCACTATATCCTCCCCTATGTGTACAGAATGCCGTCCAATTTATCGCCTGCATCGAAGCAGGGAAAGACAACGAATCCAATTTGTCGCAACCATAAAAAGTGCGTTCTTCGATTTCCGTCAAGCCTTCTGGAAAAGCAACGGAAGTCAGACTTCCACAATTTTCAAACGCATAGCTATCTATCTTTTCCAAACCTTCGGAAAAGGATACGGATGACAAATTACGACAACCACTAAAAGCTGATATCCCTACGTTTTCAACACCTTTCTGCATAGAGACAGTTCTAATACTGTCCATTCCACTAAAGGTATAAGGCTTTACCTCTGTAACATCACCCGGTATCACCACATGGGTCAACAATTTACCTCCCATATAAAGATGGGCTTTGGAAAAATAGAGATGAGGGCTGCCATATTCAAATTCCACATTCCTTACACTATTTATCCATGTATGCAAATCTTTCACATTCACATACCGTATATGCCCACAACTGCAAGAATTACCATTATTTCCCCGATGTGTACAGAATGCTGTCCAATTTATCGCCTGCATCGAAGCAGGGAAAGACAGCGAGTCCAATTTGTCGCAATGTTCAAAAGCACCATCTCTTATCTCCGTTAACCCCTCAGGAAAAACAACAGAAACCAAGCCTTTACATTCCGAGAAAGCAAACCCCTCAATTGCAGACAAACCATTGGGAAAAATGACTGATGTCAAAGACTTACATCCAAAAAACGCCGAAACACCAATCCCTTCCAACCTATCGGGAAATTGGATATCCTTCAACCCTTCGCATCTGGAAAAGGCAGAACTTTTTATACTATCTAAACCCTGTGGCAATTCTAAGTTTTCAATCCCCGTACAATTTTCGAAAGCACAATCATCTATCACTTTCAGGTTATTGGGAAAGACAACGGAATGCAGTTTTTTACATCCATAGAACAAAGCCGGTCTTATCCGGGTCATTGTATCAGGAAGTACGACTTCTGTCAACAGTTTGCCATCTACATACAAATCCGCATTCCGAGCAACCACAAGATTATGATTCCCCACAATACGATTGGAATTAAACCACGTTGCAATGTCCTTTACCTCAACACGTTTAATACTGTCGCATGTACATTCCTCCCACTCATATTCACACTGATCACAAAATACACTCCAGTCAATAGACTTCATCGTACTCGGGAAAGAAAGCGTCTCCAACCGCCCACAGTTCCTAAAAGCATCTTTACCGATTTCAGTCATTCCTTCAGGAAAAGACAAGAATGTCAAACCGGAGCAACTTGAAAAAGCATACTCACCTATATGCCTCAAACTACCAGGGAATGAAATGGAGGTCAAACCGGAGCAACTTGAAAAAGCATACTCGCCTATGGCTTTCAAGCCTTCAGGCAGTCGTACAGAAGTCAATTCACCACAATTATCAAAAGCATTGCTACCGATACTATCCACCACATACACTTGTCCGCTATATTCCACCGTTTCGGGTATCACCATATCACCAGTATAACCTGTGCTCCAATTACTTACCACCACAGCCTTACCATTAACAATATCATAATAAATGCCATTTTTCTCGAACTGATAGGCTTGCACCTCAAAAAGCCCGAGAAGAACGAACCATAAAAGTAAAAATATCTTTTTCATCTTGTTTTTGTTTTAAGTTCTACTTGGATTGTAAAAAAACACCACGACGGGCGGAAAGGTATACACGCCCCGGAACCAGACGTTCCACGCACCGCCCTAAAAGGTCATAACAGGTGTCATCCTGCAGGGTCACATCCGTCCGGCTGTCCGTAATGCCGGTGGCGTTACGCTCCATCCTGAGATTCACTCCGGCCGACACGGAAGCCGAAAGGTAGCACCGTCCGGCAGGCAAAGCAAAAGGCACGTCTCCCACACGGTAGAACCGCACGCCATCCCCTTGGTTTTGCAGGATATATCCCTCGGTGACTTCCTGCGGCGTGACAATCCCCGTCAGTCCGTTCACCGTGACCGAACGCGTGTCTTCGGGATAAAGCGAAGCATCCACCGTACCCTCCAACACACCGCTGAAACCGTTCGCCGCATACAGCACATAGGGCGTATAGGCCTGTAAAGCCGTCACGGGGTCGAGCTTCAAAACCCCGTCGCTGACGGATGCAACCGTATAAGCTTCCAAACCGGCAGGCAGTGACTCCAAGCCAAAAGGCAGGATGCAAGTACCGTAACGGTTGGCGGCAGAAATGGATATGGGAACAGAGGCATGGTTGCCCACTTCGATTTCTCCCGTGTTCAAATCTCCCTCGGGGATATACTTTTGGGCATTCTCGGCCACCGTAAGGTTCAAACCGAACATCCGGATTTCCCCCATACTGGGCTTGGCATACGGAGATGCCTTGACCGACACCCGGAACAACCGCCCGGAAAATGACGTGAAGTCCTCGTTCAGAGAAGAGAAACAAGCCACACGCAGGTTGCCGTTCACCTGCAACCCACTGGCAAAAATATGCGTGAACTGCGGGAACCCCATACTGTCGTCATACGGATACATCCCTTCCAAGCCACACATCATGGCACAATTTCCCTTGTCATTGGGAACGAAAACCAAATCCTCGGGCAAAGCGATTTCCATGTTGTAGGCCGTGTAAAAACGGGAACCTTCCACGCCCACAATGAAATCAACGGTTTCCCCTCCGGGTTGTACCACCGCCGGAGCCTCCACCACAAAATGGTCTGAAGTCGTAATAGGAAGTTTGGCCTGACCAAACACCCGGGGCGGGAACAAACACAACACCCACACCCATCTGATAAAAGCTTTCATAACAGCTTCCTCCTTAAAACACCGGAGACTCCCGAAATCCGGCACTTTTAAACAAGACTTGCGTGGCATATACAAAAAAAGCGCGGGAATCTGTACCCGTTGCCCGTTCATTTTATCAAGGCCTTCGCATGCCTTACCCCTAAAAACGAACAACAACCAGAAGCCCACGCCGATATGTATATATAATCCCCCTTAAGCCAGCACCCGAAATGGATGCTGACAAAAAAGGGATGCATATAACACACCCACAGGACACCTACCGTTGCCATGCTCTTTTAAGGGTCACCGAAGTTGCGAAGTTCAGATAAAATAAGAGCAGAGCGCCAAGTAAACGCCTTTTCCATATATGGTATTCCCCTCACCCGCCTTGCGAACAAGACACCGGCGTGGAAACACATTGCAAATGTAACACTTTCTTTAAAATAAAAGAAATAATAAAGGAGAAATCAACCTCCCCTACTTATAAATCAAGAATATGGCCGGGACCTTGGATAAATCCGGAAGAGGATGCTTCTTCCATTCCTGCACCGTGCGAGTCTTGATATACTCTTCCTTGCAGGTTATGCCTGCCGCCACACAAAGGCGGGTCTGTGGACGGCATGCCCGAAGAACCTCCTCGAACATCTTGGCATTACGGTAAGGGGTTTCGATGAACAGTTGGGTCTGATGTTCCGAATATACCCGCTGTTCCAACATTTTAATGCGCTTGGCCCGTTCTGCCGGGTCTATCGGAAGATAACCGTTGAAAGCAAAACTCTGTCCGTTGAAGCCGGACGCCATCACGGCCAAAATCATGGAAGACGGACCCACTAAAGGTATGACCCGCAGTCCCTTACGTTGGGCTATGGCCACCACATCGGCTCCTGGGTCGGCCACTGCCGGACAACCGGCCTCGGAAATCACGCCGACCGGCATGCCTTGCTCCAATGGACGCAGATAGGACGCAAACGCCTCTGAAGAAGCATGCTTGCCCATGGCAAAAAAAGTCAACTCGTCTATATTGATGTCCCGGTCCACCTTTTTCAGAAAACGGCGGGCCGAACGCAAATCTTCCACGATGAAAAACTTGATGTTCCGGATAATCCCTGTATTATAATCCGGCAAGACCTGCGAATGGGGCGTATCCCCCAACGTGACAGGTATCAAATAAAGTGCTGGTTCCATTATTTTTTGTTTGCAGACGGATGATACCCCGACTCGCGGAGAATCTTTCCATAATCGTTCTCACGAAGCAATTCACCAATCGTTACCCGGGGATGTGATTTCATATAATGGTCTATGATTTGCAAGCCCAACCACAAACCTATCTGGTCCGGGCTGTCTTTCCCGATATAAGGCGTGGTTCCACGAGGCTCCATAAAAAGCCTGATCATCGTCAAGTCGGCGGAAGTCAGGGCACCATGCCCCATCAACCAATTCCACACATTGGTTTCGTTATCCTTGTACCAAAGCACGCGTTCTTCTTCAAAACCGGCCTCTTGCTCCAAAGAAATATTCCGGCAATGCGCAATCACCCAATGTATCTTCCCGTAATCTGAGATGTAATCCAACAACGTATGTACCTTACCGTCCGGCAAAGGATATTCATGGGACAGATAATAGAACAAAGCATCCGACACCAACCAACTCCGGTCCATTACCCGACGCTGATAATCATGATAATATTTGCGGTACAAAGGATAGTCACGCCCCAAATACTTGTCCAAGCTAATGCCCAACAAGCTATCGCCCACCACTATGCTTTGGTTCAAACCGGATATCTGAGTATACATGAACGGTATACGGAAACTGGGATCAGCATCCTTAACCTGTTCGAATACCGAAGAGATTTCAGTTTCCTCCGCATTCAAATCCGCATACTCATCATGCACGTCTTCCAACAACACCTGCATGGTAGAGTCGAGATAATACTCCCGCAAACGTTGTTCGATGCGTGGATCCTCTACGGAGCCGATTGTCAACACCTCTTCTATAAGCAACCGTGTCGCAGCCGGATATTCCGTATTCATACGTTGGAGCGAAGTGAAACTATTCAAGGAAACGAACTCATCAACCAAACGGTCATAACGGAATATCTTTTCTCCTTTATCCGATTGGCTATCCGTCCACCAGGGAACGGAACTCCACCGACAAGAAGAAAAAAACATAGTTAGGCCTACCAATATCAATAAAGCTCGTTTCAAAACTTATTATTCGTTAAATACGCATACAAATATACAAACAAATACATTAACCACAAACTATTTTACTAAAAAAAGCAAAAACAAAACTATATATGGGGCAAATCGGAGTATTTATGACGATTTTGGAAATAGTAAGCCCACAAAATACTGAACCGAGCTTGTTCCGGAACCGGGTTCACGACCATACGGGACAGGTTTTCTTTCCGGGCAGCCCGAAAATCTTCCTTTTGCTTTCTGAAATCGGCCCTCGCCTGAAACACAGCCAGAAAAGACCGCCGCTCCCCTTTCAGCAAAAATTGGAGGGCAGCCAACCTGTCCAACCAAAAACGACAACGCATGACCGTACTCAGACGTTCATCCGGCAAATTCTTATAAAGCATATAAAGGTTATTCCGGAAATTCAAATAGGTCTTATGCGGGTTTTCCTTGGACAACGTGCCTCCCCCTACATGATAAACCACAGCCGACGGCACACAGACAATGCCGTATCCGCGACTGCGTAACCGCCAACAAAAGTCAATTTCCTCCATGTGGGCAAAAAAGCGGGCATCCAAACCTCCGGCTTCGCGATAAACGGCACTACGTACCATCAAAGCGGCTCCGGTGGCCCAAAAAACAGGGGCCACTGTATCATATTGCCCCTCATCGGTTTCCACCGTATTCATGACACGCCCCCTGCAATACGGATAACCCCAAGCATCCATATACCCTCCTGCCGCTCCCGCATACTCGAACTTATCCGGTGCATGCCAACTTAGGATTTTAGGTTGGCAGGCTGCTACCTCCGGATGGGTATCCAAATACTGCGACATGGGAGAAATCCAATCGTCTTTCACCTCCACGTCCGAATTCAGCAAAACAAAATATTCGGCCTCAATCTGTGCCAAAGCCCGGTTATACCCTTCGGCAAAGCCGTAATTCCGTTCCAATAAGATTGTTTTCACAGCAGGAAAATCTACCGAAAGAAGCTCCAACGACTTATCCGTAGAAGCATTGTCGGCCACATATACCTCTGCCGATGTATGAGCCAACACACCAGGCAAAAAGCGACGAAGCATTTCTTCTCCGTTCCAATTCAAAATGACTACGGCCACCTTGTCCATATCCGTCCTCTCCTATTATTATAATAAGGTGGCACGTAAAGCCGACCTGCCTGCATTAAAATCTCCCAAACGTACACGGACAATCTGATTGTCCAGATTCCCTTCGACAGGCAATTCCACCCGGATATAGTTGGCTGTAAAGCCATGCATAACTCCTTCCGTCCGGGACTTTTCCAACAGGACCTCGGCCTCGGTTCCGATGTAACGCCGATAAAATGCCTCCCATTTTACATCGGACAACTCCAATAGCCGTTGGCTGCGCCGATGTTTCTCCTCTGGCGAAACGGAATGTCCTATTTTCAGAGCCATCGTTCCGGGGCGCTCCGAATAACTGAACACATGCAACTGGCTCACATCCAACGAACGAATGAAACCGAATGCTTCTTCAAAACATCCATCCGTCTCGCCCCGCGTACCTACAATCACATCCACACCGATAAAGGCATCAGGCATCAGCTCTTTCACACGTGATATCTTCTCGGCAAAAAAATTTGTAGTATAACGGCGACGCATAAGTTTCAGCACTTCATCGCTACCGCTTTGTAACGGTATATGAAAATGGGGCATAAACGCACGCGACTCCGCACAAAAAGCCAACACGTCCTCTGTCAGCAAATTAGGTTCGATGGAAGATATACGATAACGGGCTATACCTTCCACCCGGTCAAGCGCTTTCACCAAATCCAAAAAGCTTTCACCGGTAGTCTTACCGAAATCTCCGATATTCACTCCAGTCAACACTATTTCACGCCCCCCCTCCGATGCTGCTTGTTCTGCTTGACGAACCAATGAGGCTATGCTACCGTTACGGCTACGCCCACGAGCATACGGAATCGTACAATACGTACAATAATAATCGCACCCGTCTTGCACTTTCAAGAAATAACGTGTCCGGTCGCCACATGAACAGGAAGGGACAAATGTATGTATATCTTTCGTAGGCACAGTATAAGCGGCGTGCTCCGCATCAGCTGATTTACGCTCTGCCGGCAACAAAGGCAAACGTTCCTCTAAATAACGCAATATATCCCCTTTCTGCTCTGCCCCCAAAACTAAATCCACTCCGTCAATAGCAGAAACTTGCTCCGGTTTAAGTTGGGCATAACAGCCCGTTACCACCACAAAAGCTCCGGGATGCTGTTTCACCAACTTATGAATAGCTTGCCGGCATTTATGATCGGCAACCTCCGTTACCGAACAAGTATTCACCACACAAATATCGGCACGTTCTCCGGCTCGCACCGTCCTCACTCCCATCTCCTTCAACAAACGCCCTATTGTAGAAGTCTCTGCAAAATTCAACTTACAGCCTAACGTAAAATATACGGCTTTCTTCCCCTCAAAAACGGATGCTTCTGTCATATCATCTATAGTATAATCCAATCTTAATCACTGTTCCAACCGCAAAGTTACATAATTCTATGGAATAGCACATAGAGAACCTCGAAAAATTAACAGTACATAAAATATTGATTCATTGCAACTTATATATATCCTTAAAAATATGTATCAAAAAAAAGAGGGCAAAGTGTACAACATATCAAAAAAGTATATACCTTTGCAATGTTTTAATAAGCAATTGATTGTTTTACAGATTTAAAAAAGCAAAAAAATGAAAAAGTTAGCATTTTTGTTCGTAGCTTTCGCAGCTATTTCTTTCGCATCTTGCGGTAACAAAACTTCTCAGGCTGAAACTGCAGCTGATACTGACACTGTAGCTGTAGAAGAAGAAATCGTAGAAGTTGATTCTGTAGTTGCCGATAGCGCTGCCGCTGATGCTGCTGTAGTTGCTGATAGCGCTGCTGCCGAAGCTCCTGCTGCTGAATAATTCAGTACAGATACGAACTAAAAGGAACAAGAGATCATACGCGAGTATGGTCTCTATTTTTTTTATACCAATCCCTTCTTTTCGGAATCCATCTCTTTTGGCACGATAAATCTGATTAATAAAAAAGGGGAACACCCTTCATTGGATATTCCCCCTATAAATAACACACAATATAAATAGCCCTTATAATTAAGCTTCTTCCGCTACAACCTCAAAAGGTATCTCAACAGAAACTTCCTTATGCAATTTTACAGTAGCATGATATGAACCCACTGCTTTCACATCTTTCACTACAATAATCTTACGGTCAATATCAAAACCAAGCTTCTTCAACTCGTCTGCAATCTGCAAACTGTTTACCGAGCCATAGATGACACCCGTAGCACTCACCTTAGTAGGAATAGTCAGAGCAACCTCAGCCAACTTATCAGCCAATGCCTGAGCCTCATTCTTGATTTTCTCCAACTTATGAGCACGCTGCTTCAAATCCTCAGCCAACATTTTCTTGGCAGAATCTGAAGCAATCACAGCCTTACCGGTAGGAATAAGGTAGTTACGACCGTAACCTGACTTTACGTCTACAATATCATTCTTGTAGCCCAAGCCTATAATATCTTCTTTCAATATAATTTCCATGCTTACTCCTCCTTATTATTATTTCATCATATCTGTTACAAATGGAAGAAGT
>ULKS01001710.1_pt1 | contig 15294 bp, 8 predicted proteins | sample 1951211 | NCBI WGS metagenome assembly ULKS01 (sample SAMEA4835506, study PRJEB28245) | human gut metagenome | biome: gut microbiome; material: fecal sample | place: Denmark | collected 2008 | reverse complement strand
GGCCACACCGCCGGCACCGATAATTAAAACTTTTCCCATTTTTTGAATTCGGTATTATAATTAAATATGTATAGGATGCAAAGTTAATGACTTTTTCCAAGAAGCAAAGAAAAAGCCTGTTTTTTTGATTTTTATTTGAATTAGATAATTTGCCCACGCTCGGCAGACTCGAACAAGTTCGGTCTGTTCTCGCTTAATCGCAAATTTCGTCCCCTCTGATGCCCAACGCATTCATCAACGAATAACCGAGGATCTCCTGCCGGAACCCTCTCCCGGTCTGAGGCTCCATGGCCAACAACGTGACGTCCTTGCCTTCGGTCCGGCCCAAAATCTCGCGTACTCGAAGACCGTATTTCTCCACGTCCGGCACGATGACCAGTCGTTTGATACCTCTCTCGTCGGCCAACGCCTCGAGCGACTGCAAATAGAGGGCATCTCCGTCCACCAAGTTCTCCACCTGTACGGAACTCAATTTGAACTCCCCCAAATGCCCGTCGCAGAACGCCTTGCCGTCAAGCTCGGCCTCGAAGTCCGAGGGCGTGAAGTTGTCCAAGGCTTTCCGCCCCTTGCCGTGGATAAACACGACCTGTATGTCGTTCTTCCCCTCGCCGACTCCCCCGTCCAAAGCCGCGCAAACCAACCATTGCGCCAAGTCGGCTTTAGGAATCGGACGGTTCAGCATCCGCTCGAAATTCACGATTAAATTGAACGCCACGGCATCCACGTAATCCGCATCCACCAGAATGACATTCTCACTCCATTTCGTTTTTTCCATTTTATGTAGTACTGTTTTCCGTTTACAAAGATAGTGAAAGGCGAGCGCAGTTCCAAGCCAAAAGCTTGCTTTTGAGTGAAAGACTGCCGAGCCGCATCCTATCTTCGTGAAACAAAGATAAACAAAGGCGGGTGCAGAGGCAAACGAAAACGAAGTTTTCTTGTGCCCCACTCTGCCTTTTTGCTTTCAAAATGACAGCAAAAAGACAATACGGTACAGCGGTAAAACCTTTATAGATCATGGTTCCAGACGTTTTCGGGACGTTTTCAGATACATTTTTTCACACTTGAAGTTCGTTTTTTTATCTTTTTAAGCCTAAACGCGTTTCAATCTCAAGAGATTGATTTTCCATTCGGCTGAAAAAACATTTTTTTTCTCCGCATGTCGTACGGGAAATGTCCGTACATGGAAGCGGAAAGCACCTGAAAACGACGTGGGAAAAGCTTTTTCCGGCTCGATTTCATTCTATTTGAAACATTTCCACCTGTAAAAAACGGATATCAAAATGCCACGTCCGTCCGGTTTGTGCTACCACCTCCTCCACTCTCCTGCGCAGAACCTTGCCACCCGGCTTTCCGGATGTTACCGGTAAGCCCCCTGTAGCTGACAAACAGCTTCTCCGCCACCCCTGCGAGAATCGCGTATTTCCAAGCCATCCGGACAAGGATGCAAATAACGGATTCTCATGAAGGCCGATTTGACTTTTTGACAAAGACGCTTGTCCCTTTTATGAAACCGCATCTGCCGAATCCGTCAGTCCGCGAAGCGTTCCGCCTGCCATATTTTCACCTTTCATGACATTTTGTCAGGCTGCGCCTTATGGCAAACATTTTGATACGAGACAAGTGTGGCTCGACAACGCCACGTTGGGAAACAGAAAAATAAACAATTAAATATAGAAAGGAAACAACCATGACTTTTGACAAATTTACCATCAAGGCTCAAGAGGCCATTCAGGAAGCCGTCAACCTTGTACAGGCAAGGGGACAGCAAGCCATCGAACCGGAACACTTGTTGGCCGGTATCCTCAAAGTGGGAGAAAATGTCACGAATTTCCTCTTTCAGAAATTAGGAGTCAACAGCCGGCAAATCGAACAGGTACTGGAAAGCCAGATTGCTTCGCTGCCAAAGGTCCAGGGGGGCGAACCTTACCTGAGCCGTGAAAGCAATGAAGTGCTGACACGGGCACAGGATTACGCTTCCAAGGGCGGAGACGAGTTCGTCTCGCTCGAACCGATGCTTCTGGCTTTGCTGAACGTGAAAAGCACGGCCTCCAGAATACTGAAGGACGCAGGCATCACCGAAAAGGAACTGGCATCTGCCGTCAACGAACTGCGAAAAGGGGAAAAAGTGACTTCTCAAAACAGTGAAGACACTTATCAGGCGCTCAACAAGTATGCCAAGAATCTCATCGAAGAAGCGCGGATCGGAAAGCTCGACCCGGTCATCGGACGGGACGAAGAGATACGGCGCGTGCTGCAAATCCTGAGCCGACGTACGAAGAACAACCCGATATTAATCGGCGAACCGGGTACGGGCAAGACGGCCATCGTGGAAGGACTGGCCCATCGTATCCTGCGGGGTGACGTACCGGAAAACCTGAAAGACAAACAGCTCTACTCCCTCGACATGGGTGCGCTGATCGCCGGTGCCAAATACAAAGGAGAGTTTGAGGAACGTCTGAAATCCGTCATCAACGAAGTGACGAAAAGCGAAGGGCGCATCATCCTCTTCATCGACGAAATCCACACGTTGGTGGGCGCAGGAAAGGGCGAGGGTGCCATGGATGCCGCCAACATCCTGAAGCCTGCCTTGGCACGGGGCGAGTTGCGGAGTATCGGTGCCACCACGTTGGACGAATACCAGAAGTACTTCGAGAAGGACAAGGCACTGGAACGCCGTTTCCAGACGGTCATGGTCAACGAGCCGGACACGCTCAGCACCATTTCCATCCTGAGGGGGCTGAAGGAAAGGTATGAGAACCACCACAAGGTGCGTATCCAAGACGATGCCATCATCGCCGCCGTGGAACTTTCCAACCGCTATATCACAGACCGTTTCCTCCCGGACAAGGCCATCGACCTGATGGACGAGGCGGCAGCCAAACTGCGCATGGAGCGCGACTCCGTACCGGAAGAACTGGACGAAATCGAACGCAGGTTGAAACAGTTGGAAATCGAACGCGAAGCCATCAAACGGGAAAACGACCAACCCAAACTGGAACAACTGAGCAAGGAGATTGCCGAACTGAAAGAACAGGAAAGCAGCTACAAGGCCAAATGGGAAGCCGAGCGCGGACTGGTGAACAAAATCCAGCAGAACAAACAGCAGATCGAACAGTTGAAGTTCGAAGCCGAACGGGCCGAACGCGAAGGCGACTATGGCAAGGTGGCCGAAATCCGCTACGGCAAGCTCAAGGCTTTGGAGGATGAAATCAACCGGATACAAGACCAGTTGAAGGACACGCAGGGCGGAGACGCGATGATTAAAGAGGAAGTGACCTCGGAAGACATCGCCGACGTGGTAAGCCGTTGGACGGGCATTCCCGTAAGCAAGATGCTGCAAAGCGAGCGCGAGAAGTTGCTCCATCTGGAAGAGGAACTCCACAAACGGGTCATCGGGCAGGACGAGGCCATACAGGCCGTGAGCGATGCCGTGCGGCGCAGCCGTGCGGGACTGCAAGACCCGAAACGTCCCATCGGTTCGTTCATCTTCTTGGGAACGACCGGTGTAGGCAAGACCGAACTGGCCAAGGCTTTGGCCGAATACCTCTTCGACGACGAGACGCTGATGACGCGTATAGACATGTCGGAATACCAAGAGAAATTCAGCGTGAGCCGGTTGATCGGTGCGCCTCCGGGATACGTAGGGTACGACGAGGGCGGACAACTCACGGAAGCCGTACGCCGCAAACCTTATTCGGTGGTTCTGTTCGACGAGATAGAAAAGGCACACCCGGACGTATTCAACATCCTCTTGCAAGTGCTCGACGACGGCCGTCTGACCGACAATAAAGGACGCGTGGTGAACTTCAAGAACACCATCATCATCATGACGAGCAACCTGGGGAGCGGTTACATCCAGAGCCAGTTCAAGAAACTGGCACCGGAGACCGGCGCACAAGCCCGTGAAGCCCTCATCGAGGAGACGAAAAAAGAGGTGCTCGGCATGCTGAAGAAGACCATCCGTCCGGAGTTCCTGAACCGTATCGACGAGACCATCATGTTCTTGCCGCTCACACAGGAACAAATCAAACAGGTGGTGCGCCTGCAAATCAACGGCATCACCAAGATGTTGGAGGGCAACGGCGTAGCCTTGCAACTGACCGATGCCGCCCTGGACTTCCTGGCCGATGCGGGTTACGATCCCGAGTTCGGTGCCCGTCCGGTCAAACGGGCCATCCAGCGTTACCTGCTGAATGACTTGTCGAAGACCATGTTGGCACAGCACATCGACCGGACGAGACCCATCATCGTGGATGCGGACGGAAACGGATTGGTGTTCAGAAACTAAGCATAAACAAAGAGCGGGAATGTGAGGCCACACATTCCCGCTCTTTTTGTTCGTTTTTCACAATATACTTACTTTCAAGTATCCATGTGTCCATTCCTCTGCTGACATAACCTTATAAAACAATCAAGCAACACCACAATACCCAAAAACAAGTATTTTCCAATCCGGCAAATTACCGACTTTCCACGATTGCAAGACACGCTTTCCAAGTCGTATCTTTGCATTCGCAAAACAAACCTCCTAAACTCATCAAACATTGAAAACGGTAATCAGATTGTTAAGCCTTACATTGGTATTTATTACGGGAATAGGCCACCTTTCAGGACAAGCCCAAAAACAGGCCATGGTCTCAGGCAAGGTCATCTCCACTTCTAACGAAATCATGGACTTTGCCACCGTACAAGTCAAAGGAACTTCTATCGGAACACGTCCCAATGAAAAAGGAATCTATCATTTGAAAGTCGACGCGGGAAAACACACATTGGTGTTTAAGGCTATGGGATACGCCACGGTGGAACGTACCGTCACTCTCCAGGCCGGCGAACGCCAGAAGTTGAATATCAAAATGCACCAAAAAGATATGGAACTGGCCGAAGTGAAAGTGGAAGCCAGCCACGTGGGCCGCATCAACAAATCGGCATTCAACGCAGTGGCCGTAGACTTGAAAAGCATGGCCGGACTGAACAAGAACCTGGCCGAGGTGCTGACCACCGTTCCGGGCGTCAAGCTGCGCGAGACGGGCGGAATGGGTTCGGACATGCAACTCATGCTCGACGGTTTTACGGGCAAACACGTCAAGGTCTTTATCGACGGCGTACCGCAGGAAGGAGCCGGAACGGCCCTCAATCTGAACAACCTGCCGGTGAACTTCGCCGAACGCATCGAGGTCTACCGCGGAGTGGTTCCCGTCGGTTTCGGTACCGATGCCTTGGGCGGGGTCATCAATATCGTCACCAACCAAAGGAAACTCGGTTGGTTTGCCGATGCCTCTTATTCTTACGGCTCGTTCAACACCCACAAATCTTTCGTCAACTTCGGCCAGTCGTTCAAGAACGGCCTGCTGTATGAAATCAACGCTTTCCAGAATTTTTCGGACAACAACTATTACATTGATTACTACGTTACGGAATTCAGCGACGACGGCATTTCGGAGAACACCGACAAGACGAAGATTTACCATATAAAACGTTTCAACGACCGTTTCCACAACGAAGCCGTGAGCGGCAAAATCGGAGTGGCCGACAAGAAATGGGCCGACCGCCTGATGCTGGGCTTCAGCTACACCCACTTTTATAAGGAAATACAAAACGGAGTATTGCAGAAAGTCGTGTTCGGAGAAAAACACCGCCATGGCTTCTCGTTCATCCCCTCTTTGGAATACCGCAAACGCAACTTGTGGGTCGAGGGGCTTGATGTCATGGCCAATGTCAACTACAACCACAACATCACCCACAACATAGATACGGCATCTTACAAATACAACTGGTTGGGACAACGGAAATATACCGGCGTGCCGGGGGAGCAATCCCACCAGAACAACGAGGCCAAGAACAAGAACTGGAACGGTACGCTCACGGCCAACTACCGCATCGGCCACGCCCATTTGGTCACGTTCAACCATGTGCTGAGCACTTTTGAACGCACCACCCGTTCGTACGTCTCAGGAAGTTCGCGCCTTTCGGACTTCACCATCCCCAAGCGTTCCCGCAAGAACGTCACGGGACTGTCTTACCGCTTCATGCCTACAGAGAAATGGAACGCCACGGTGTTCGGCAAGTATTACAACCAATACAACGAAGGCCCCGTATCCCAAAGCGACGACGGTATCGGCAACTACATACAGATGTCGCAAAAGACGAGTGCTTTCGGCTACGGGGCCGCAGGGACTTACTTCATCCTGAAAAACCTGCAGGCCAAGTTGTCATACGAGAAAGCTTACCGCCTGCCCTCGACCGACGAACTTTTCGGCGACGAAGACCTGGAAGCCGGGCGGGCGAACCTGCGTCCCGAAAAAAGCGACAATGTCAACTTCAACCTCGGCTACACTCCGCGATTCGGCAAACACGGACTGTACATGGAGGGAAGCCTCATCTACCGCGACACGAAGGATTACATCCGTCGCGGATTGGACAACGTGGGCGGCATGGACTTCGGATTCTACGAGAACCACGGACGGGTCAAGACCAAAGGGTACAATGTCTCCTTGCGTTACAGCTATGCGGACTGGTTCAGCTTGGGCGGGACGTTCAACAGCATGGACGCCATCGACCGTGAGAAACGGTTGGCCGAAGGCACGGGGCAGGCTTCGCTGACCTACGGACAGCGCATCCCCAACCAACCCTACCGCTACGCCAATTTCGACGCGTCGTTCTACTGGCATGACTTGTTCGGCAAAGGCAACATGCTCTCGCTCACCTACGACAGCTATTACCAGCACGAGTTCCCCTTGTACTGGGAAGACTTTGGCGACCCGGACACCAAAGCACGCGTCCCCGAACAGTTCTCCCACAACCTCACGCTGAATTACAGTGTGGCCAAGGGACGTTACAACTTTTCACTCGAATGCCGTAACCTGACGGACGAAAAGCTTTACGACAATTACAGCCTGCAAAAGGCCGGACGGGCTTTCTATGGAAAGGTAAGAGTATACTTCGGGAAATAAACAGCATCATTCACTCAATAAATAATTAAAAACATGGAAAAAAGATTCTTCACTTGGGCGCTTGCTGCCGCCCTCTGCGCCGGTGGCGCATTGACTTCGTGCAGCGACGACGACACCACTCCCAGCGGAGGCAATGGCAATGGCGGCGCCACGGCTCCGGGTACAAGCAAATACGTCATTGCAGCCAAAGCTGACGAAGGTACTTATCTCGTCACCAGCGAGACACTCGACGAAGGTACCGTGACGGTATTGGGCAACGGCACGGAAGCCATCGGTGCATCCTACTGGGTATTTTACGGGCAGCAATACCTCTTCGGCTTGCAATATAACGATGGAAATGCGGGTACCGGAGCCTCTTATGTCCTGAACGCCACAACCGGAAAAGTAAAAGAAGCACGGGAATATACGTTCAACCGTGTAACGACATACGGGACATGGGGCGACAATGTCATCACGTCTTCCACCAACGATGGCTCGAAAGAGAAAGATTCCAAAGGCCATTATGCCAAATATTTGCAGTTCAACTATCTAAACGTACATACCGGTAATACGACAACAGGTACGCGCATCGCGGAAAACTTCCTGGGTAACGGAGAAATCGTCAGCTTTGCCGGTTTCGTAGAAGCCAACGGCAAGCTCTACACCTCGGTAGTCCCCATGGGCATGAGCCACTACGGCGTAAACACCTACCCCGAAAAAGTCACGGATCAAGCCCTCATAGCAACCCAAGACGGGGGGAGCGGTTCCGGAAAATATACAGCCGGGCAAATCCCTTCGACCCAATATCCGGACAAGGCTTTCATAGCTATTTACAGTGGGGACAGCTTCAACGATACTCCGGTCATTGCGGAAACCGATAAGATTGGCTTCGCCTGCGGACGTATGAAATCACAATACTATCAAACCATTTGGGCAGCGGACAACGGTGACCTTTATGTATTCTCTCCGGGCTACGGACGTACGGCCACCTCTTCTGCCGACCTGAAGAAAGTCACAGGACAACTGCCTTCGGGCGTTGTCCGCATCAAGGCCGGCCAGACCACTTTCGACCCAGATTACTACTATAACCTCGAGTCACAAGGCACCGGACATCCGATGTTCCGTTGTTGGCATATCACGGCCGACTATTTCTTGCTTCAGATGTACAGCGAAGGAACGATGAGCGGCAAGAATGCACCGACCAAAGAATTGGCCGTATTCAAGGGCCAAAGCGGCACGCTGACCCAAGTAACCGAGGGATTGCCGGCCCAAGACAAGATTTCGTCTTTCGGTATTCCTTTCAGCGACAATGGCGTGGCCTACATTCCGGTCACGACCACAGACGGCGACGCTCCGGCACTCTACAAGATAGACCCGGCCACGGCTAAAGCCACCAAAGGATTGACCATCATTACCCACAACAGCGTGTCGGCCATCGGCAAACTGTCTGCTACGAACTAATTTTGGGATATGAGAAAAACATTCGCCAAGATTCACCTTTGGTTTTCCCTTCCATTCGGCATCATTATCAGCGTCGTCTGCCTTTCGGGGGCGGCGTTGGTATTTGAGCAGGATGTCACCCGTGCCTTGAATCCCGGCTTTTACCGGGTCGAAGCAGAGGACGGGGCAAAGCCGCTCACGCCTTCCGAACTGGTCACGAAGCTCGGCATGCAACTTCCGGACTCATTGCAGATTTCCGGCCTGCAAATGTCAGGCGACCCGGAAGAAGCCTGGATGGTCAGCTTTGAGCACTTAAACCGCAAGACGCTAAGCGTAAACCCTTACACCGGCGAGATAAACGGATGGAACAAAAGCTATCCTTTCTTTCAGATCATGCGCAAACTTCATCGTTGGCTAATGGATGTCCCGCCCCGGAAAGGAGACAAGACCGTGGGTAAAACGATCGTCGGTGTCACTACGTTGGTCTTCGTTGCGATACTCATCAGTGGTGTGGTGATTTGGATACCGAAAACCAAAAAGGCTCTGAAAAACCGCCTTCAAGTATCCTGCAACAAAGGATGGCGGCGTTTCTGGTACGACAGTCACGTATCGCTCGGTTTCTACGCCACACCATTCCTCCTCGTCATGGCACTGACCGGGCTTACCTGGTCGTTCACTTGGTACCGCACTGCCGCCTATTCCCTTTTCGGTGGCACCGCGCCAAAAGAGGAAAACACGCCTCGACCGGAATTTCAGCAAAAGGGACGGAAAGATACCGCAAAACAGTCCCGGCCGGAAAGACAGCAGCATATCAGGGGAGAAAAAGGCCGGGAAGGAAACACTTTCAATTATGCCGTATGGGACAAAGCCGCAGACGCTGTCCGCCAGATTTATCCGACCTACAAGTCGGTCAAGTTGGGTACGAAAGGCATAGAAGTAGCCCCCAACCCGAATACCGACCGTCGTCAAACGGATAAAATACAATTTGACCCGCAAACAGGTCACCTCGGTTCCATAACCTATTATAAGGATGCCCCGGCCTCACAGACGCTGAAAGGTTGGTTTTATGCCTTCCACACCGGCTCCTGGGGCGGCCTATGGACCAAGGTGCTTTATTTCCTGGCTGCTTTCATCGGAGGGATTCTCCCGCTCAGCGGCTATTACTTGTGGTACAAACGAAAGTTCTCGTCTCGACGGAAACGTTAACACCTTCATTCTACGTAATGCACACGTCCCCGGGAAATCCCAAACGGAAATTCCCGGGGACGTATCTTATATCCTATAACCCGACCCACTCCTCCGAAAAAATAGGCGGACTGATCCATGTCGGGTCGCGGAACCACCGACGAGGATAGATTTTCATACCGTTGCCGTCTACGGCCAAATATGCCCCCCAAAAGCTGAACGTGGAATTGGAAATGATATGCCCACGACACAAAGTCATCAAATATAAATCCACGTAGTCGGGCATCAGTTCCGTATGTTCCACATATACGGCATCCTCCATCCAAAGATTCTCCCTCACCCATTCCATATCATCGGAAAAGAAAAAGAAACGCGCATCGGGCCTCTTCTTTCTGACATAAGCAATGGCTTGCCGGAAATAGTCCACTCCGCATAAAACGAAACTCGAGTTCGAAGGATGCAAATAATCTCCGCGCCTCACGTGTACCGATACCGGGTAATCCACGGCTCTTATCATCTGTACGAAACCACTCTGCAGTTCTGCCAAAAACTGACGGAAAGAGAAGTAACGACGAGCATTCGGTATAAAACGCCGATGCTGGCTGTAATCGTCTATCAACACGGCATCGGGCTTCTCATCATCATACAGCCTTTTCAAAACTCCTACGGCACGACAGATCTTGAGCCCCCAAACCACCAGTCTTATCCCCCACGGACAGGAAGGCAATTCCAGTTCAAAACAATCGGAAAGCCTCAATCCATCATGCTGTTTCAACCTACGGCGGTCGTAAAACAGATAAACCTTACCGTTTCCGGAGTCCATCAAATCCCGGAAACGACAATATTCAAACATCTGGTTCCCCAGTCCTCCTTTCAGACAAACGATTTTCATGCCGTCCGCATACAATTCTAAAGACGTATTTTCTTCTTCACCTTTTTCGACTCGTTTTGCAGACGGTCGAGTGCCGTCACCACATACGTATATTTCCGGTTTCCGTCCTCGTACGGCAGTTTATAGAAAGTGTTCGGCGTAATCGCCACGATATTCTCGGCATATTCCAAATCTACAGGCTCGCCCTCGGCAAAACGGTAAACCACGTATTGACACGCACGGTCCATCTCGCCTTTTCCCCTTGGCGCACGCCAAAACAGCATGTAGCCGTCTTCCGTCCACAAGGCAGTCAGCTTGCGCACCTTCTTCGGCCGCTTGTGGTCTATCCACGGCATCTCAGGCTGCAAAGCCGGATAACGGTGGTAATAGTTGCGCAACATCGTGCCATAGTTTCCTTTGTTGTCCACCACGGCCTTGGCATACCATTGGCAACTGCCCTCGATGTTAGGCAGCGAACGTTGCAAGGCCATCTTGCGCTCCATCTGGTGTTTGTTCGGGTCCACGGGGTCGGCTTTGGCTACCGTGCGGTCCACGTCCTGCCCGATGATGAGCGGCCTGTGGCCGGCATGCTCGCTCCACCAACGTATCAGTGTATCATAATCTGCTGCGGAATGCCCGATTTCCCAATACACCTGAGGAATGTTATAATCCACCCAACCTTCCTTCACCCACTTCAGCACATCGGCATAGAGATCGTCATAGTTCTGCAGTCCGCGCGTATTGCTACCGTTCTCCGGGTCGCTCTTCAAGTTACGGTAAATACCGAAAGGAGACACGCCGAACTTCACCCAAGGCTTCACGGCATGGATGCAGTCGTGCAACTGGCGGATGAAAAGGTTCACGTTCTCCCGCCGCCAGTCATCGCGGTTCATCCCGTTCCCGTAACGCGCATACGTCTGGTCGTCCGGGATGCGCAAACCGCTTTCGGGATAAGGATAAAAGTAATCGTCGATATGAATGCCATCCACGTCATAACGCAACAGGATGTCCGTCACGACGTTGCAAATGTAGTCCCGGTTCTCAGGCATCCCCGGATCCATAATCAGTTGTTCGCCATACCAGAAATACCGCCCGGGATGCTTTCTGTAATCATGTGTGGCAGCCAGTTCCTTCGTACCCTTCGTTTTGGCCCGGTAAGGATTGATCCAGGCATGCAGCTCCATACCCCGTGCATGACATTGGGCTATCATCCATTGCAACGGATCCCAATAGGGAGAAGGCGGCGTGCCTTGCTTTCCGGTCAGATAACGGCTCCACGGTTCGAAGCTGCTGGCATAAAGCGCGTCGAACTCGGGGCGCACCTGAAACAGTATGGCATTGATACCGCACTTTTGCAGTTCATTCAACTGGTACGTCAGCGTACGCTGCATCTCTGCCGTACCCAACCCCATAAACTGATAGTTCACACACTGTATCCATGCGCCGCGAAACTCCCGTTTGGGCGACAACTGGGCCTGCAACGCAAAGCTGCAAAGCCACATCATCAAAAGCAAAAGTGATTTTTTATTCATCATACACGTTATTTCCGTGCAAAAATACAATAAAAATCCATCATGCCTTTGCCAAACATTGACTAACTTTGCAAACATAAGGACAATTAACGAAAACAACTGATGAACGACTACATACACATCAAGGGGGCAAGGGTGAACAACCTGAAGAATATCGACCTGGACATTCCGCGCAATAAACTGATTGTCATCACCGGCCTGTCCGGATCGGGCAAGTCTTCGCTAGCGTTCGACACACTCTACGCCGAAGGACAGCGACGCTACGTGGAGAGCCTGTCGGCTTATGCCCGGCAGTTTCTCGGACGAATGAGCAAACCGGAATGCGACTACATCAAAGGCATCCCGCCCGCCATCGCCATCGAGCAAAAGGTGAGCAGCCGCAATCCCCGTTCCACCGTAGGGACTTCCACTGAAATTTACGAGTACCTGCGCCTGTTGTATGCCCGTATCGGGCACACTTTCTCCCCCGTGAGCGGTCAGGAAGTGAAAAAAAACACTACGGAAGACGTAGTGCAATGTATGTTGTCCTACTCCAAAGGCACGCGCTTCACCGTACTCGCCCCGTTGCAGGTCCGTGAAGGACGTACCCTTCAAGAGCAACTGGACAGCGACTTCAAGCAAGGATTCTCGCGCATCGAAGTGGACGGCGAGGTCGTACGCATCGAGGACTTCATGCTAGAACTGTCCTCGGACCCGTCGAAAGGCGAACACCGCACCATCCATCTGCTCATCGACCGCATGAGTTGCGATGACAGCAAAGACAGTATTTCCCGGCTGACAGACTCGGCCGAAACCGCCTTTTATGAAGGGAACGGGCAATGTATGCTGCGCATCGCGCCGTCGGGCATCCTGCACTCCTTTTCCACACGTTTTGAAGCGGACGGCATCATGTTCGAGGAACCGACGGACAATTTGTTCGCCTTTAACTCGCCGGTCGGTGCCTGCCCCGTATGCGAGGGATTCGGACGGGTCATCGGCATCGACGAAAAGTTGGTCATCCCCAACTCGGCCCTCAGCGTGTACGACGGAGCCGTGGTCTGTTGGCGCGGAGAAAAGATGGGCGAATGGAAAACGGAGTTCTGCCGTAGGGCTCAGAAAGTGAACTTCCCTATTTTTGAACCCTATTACAAGTTGACCCGGGAACAAAAAGATTATCTATGGCACGGGACGGCCGGTGCTTCATCGCCCGATGAGGAAGTCTGCATCGACAACTTCTTCAAGATGTTGGAAAAAGACCAATACAAAATACAGAACCGCGTCATGTTGGCGCGTTACCGGGGCAAGACGATCTGCCCCCAATGCCACGGCACACGCCTGCGTCCCGAAGCCGGATATGTGAAAGTGGGCGGACGGGCCATTTCGGATTTGGTAGACCTGCCCGTCACCGAACTGAAGAAGTTCTTCGACACGCTGACGCTCACCGCCCACGAGGCGGAAGTGGGCAAACGCCTACTCACAGAAATCAACAACCGCATCCGTTTCCTGCTCGACGTAGGACTGGGATACCTCACCCTGAACCGCCTGAGCAACACGCTTTCGGGCGGCGAAAGCCAACGCATCAACCTGGCCACGTCATTGGGCAGCAGCCTGGTGGGTTCGCTCTATATCTTAGACGAACCGAGCATCGGACTACACAGCCGCGACACGGACAAACTCATCCGTGTGCTCCGGCAATTACAACAATTAGGCAACACGGTCATCGTGGTAGAACATGACGAGGAAATCATCCGTGCGGCAGACTACATCATCGACATCGGACCGCAGGCCGGACGATTGGGCGGTGAGGTGGTGTTCCAAGGCGACCTACAGCAGATGTTGGCCGAGAAACCGCAGGACACACGGAGCTACACCGTGAAATACCTGACGGGGCAGGAAACCATCGCCTTGCCGGACAGCGTACGCCCATGGACAAACTATATCGAAGTGAAAGGCGCACGGGCCAACAACCTGCGCGGCATCGACGTACGCTTCCCGCTCAACGTCATGACGGTGGTCACGGGAGTCAGCGGCTCAGGCAAGTCCACCCTCGTGCGCGACATCTTCTACCGTGCCATGAAAAGGCAGTTCGACGAAGTGGCAGACCGCCCGGGAGAGTTCCTCGGACTGGAAGGCGACCTGCAAATGGTAAAAAATATCGAGTTCGTAGACCAGAACCCCATCGGAAAATCCTCGCGCAGCAACCCCGTCACTTATATCAAGGCTTACGACGAGATACGCAAACTGTTCGCTGCACAACCGCTGTCCCAGCAAATGGGTTTCACGCCCGGCTTCTTCTCTTTCAACACCGAAGGCGGACGTTGCGAGGAATGCAAGGGCGAAGGGACAGTCACGGTGGAAATGCAGTTCATGGCCGACCTCGTGCTGGAATGCGAGTCATGCCACGGCAAACGGTTCAAAAGCGACCTGCTGGAGGTGAAATTCGGCGGGCAGAACATTTACGACGTGCTCAACATGACAGTGAACCAAGCCATCGAGTTCTTCGACGCACAGGGGCAAGCCAAGATTTCCAAAAAGCTCAAACCACTACAAGACGTGGGACTGGGCTACATCAAGTTGGGACAATCGTCCAACACCCTATCGGGCGGCGAGAACCAACGCGTGAAACTGGCCTACTATCTCGGAATGGAAAAGGTGGAACCTACCATTTTCATCTTCGACGAACCGACCACGGGACTGCATTTCCATGACATCAAACGCCTGTTGGCGGCTTTCGACGCCCTCATCCTGCGCGGCCACACGCTCGTCATCATCGAACACAACATGGATGTCATAAAATGTGCCGACCACATCATCGACCTCGGTCCGGAAGGAGGCGCGCAAGGCGGCAACGTGGTCGTGTGCGGCACACCGCACGAAGTAGCGGCCTGCCCGGACAGCTATACGGGCCGCTACCTGAAAGAAAAGCTCTGAAGTCCGGCCTGACCATATAAGAAGCCCCTCGCACATTCACCGTGCAAGGGGCTTCACCAACCTTAAAATCCACTATCCTCTACCGGACCATGGCTTTTACCACAGTAGTCCGTCCGTCGGCACCGGCCACCTTGAAGAGGTAAGCCCCTCTTGCCAGTACAAAAGCCACTTCGTTTCCTGTAGCCTCCTCGGTAGCCACAATCTTACCGTCGACCGTCACCACGGTCACGGCATCGCCGTCGGCCACACCAAACACGGTGGCCTTGCCCATACCGGACTTCACATATATATCATGCCGTTGGTCTGCATCCATACGTTTGAAACTCAAAGTAAAGCGTCCCTCAGCGACTCCCGCTTCCGCCGTCCGGAACGAGTAAGCCCCTTCTTTCAGGTCGGCCGCCTTGCCCGTCACTGCATCTTTCAGTAT
>ULKS01006912.1_pt1 | contig 15976 bp, 13 predicted proteins | sample 1951211 | NCBI WGS metagenome assembly ULKS01 (sample SAMEA4835506, study PRJEB28245) | human gut metagenome | biome: gut microbiome; material: fecal sample | place: Denmark | collected 2008 | reverse complement strand
GAAAGAAAATGACGCAGGATTGCTCGCTTCCTTCTTCTACAGCCCAAGCGGACGCCACACCCCGGCGTTCGTTGCAAGGCATACACATAATCGGGACTGATGAAAAATCGGCCTCGAAAGTGGAAGGTGTATCCTCATGTGAAGAGCAAGCCCCTCCATGGGGTTATCTTTTCATGCAGCACATGGTTGTAGAAAAGTTCCAGAAACTTATATCCAGCAATCGTATCGTAGGTGATTTTCATCCCCCTTGTTTTATTCATCGCACCGTCAGTTACAAGCGCAAGCCAAGCGGCAAGGGCGTAATGAAGGAAGAGAAGCCCACCGTCAGCGGATTAGTATTTTTGCAAGGCACCACCGCCGAGCTCCGCACCTTTTTATCTCAAAATTTCCCCCAATACCATTTAGTTCGTAATTGCGCCACCGCTCTCCCCGCGTCCATCCCCCACAGCGTCATGAAGCCCTTTATGCGTCTGATGGACACCGAGCCCGAGCGCGTCACCTTCCTCCGTGACCCTTTCCTCAAATTCGCCAAGGACCATGTCAAACTCCGTGTCCTCACCGGCCCCTTCAAAGGTCAGGAAGGCTATGTAGTCCGCGTCAACCGCGACCGCCAGCTTGTCATGGACCTCGGTGGCTACGCCGTAGCCATCAGCCGCGTCCACCGCGAAGATTTTGAGGTGGTGGAGGAGTAAGGGATGTCTTCAAAATCTAAGAGAGTAACAGAAATCATTCCTCTCTCTTACTTTCTTCTATCGGACTTAAGTAGTCCTTGTCATTAAAAAATAATCTAAATTTTTAAATAAGTCAGTAAAGGTAGGCACCGAAAAGTGCCTACTCTCTGGGGTATGCCCTAAATTGACTGCTTACATCAAGAATAATGAACCAACTTAAAGCTGGAGCCGCATTAAATTATGTGTCTATTTGCCTGAACATGGTAGTCGGGTTGATTTATACCCCCTACATGTTGCGAATGTTAGGTCAATCGGAATATGGTCTGTATTCTTTAGCAGCTTCCATTATAGCCTATCTGACCGTCTTGGATTTGGGTTTTGGAAATGCGATTATACGATACACAGCCAAATTCCGTGCAGAAGGAAAACAACGGGAACAGGAAGAGATGTTCGGCATGTTTTTCGTTCTGTATATTGGCATCGGAGTTGTAGCAATGATTGCCGGTAGCGTATTGTCGCTGAATGTAGAGAACTTGTTTGCGCGTTCAATGACAGAAACAGAAGTGGAACGTACGCGCATCATGCTGTGGCTGATGACTTTTAACTTAGCCTTTACATTCCCCATGAGCATTTGGGGAAGCATTATGACAGCTTACGAGCGGTTTGTGTTTCAGCGTTTGGTAAGTATCATACGCTCTGTGCTGAATCCCGTGGTGATGGTCTTGCTGCTTGTTATTGGTTATAAGGCAGTGGCTATGGTCGTGGTTACAACCCTGTTTAATGTAGTGACTTTGTTGATAAACTGGTGGTATTGCCAAAACAGACTAGCTATCAAGATACGTTTTGCCCGTTTTAATTGGAGCTTCTTGAAAGAAGTGGCTATCTATAGTTTTTGGATATTTCTCAATGCCATCATGGACCGTATATATTGGAGTTCCGGACAGTTTGTGTTGGGTATTTATCGCGGAGCAGTAGCTATAGCCGTATACGCTGTAGCTATACAGTTGCAAAGTATGTTTATGATGTTTTCAACGGCCATATCCGGTGTATTCTTACCGAGAGTAACCGCTATGGTGGCCAAGGAGAATAATGAGCAGGAAATATCCAATCTGTTTGTGCGTACCGGTCGTTTGCAGTACATCATCATGGCCTTCATCCTTTCTGCTTTCATTGTGTTCGGCAAACCTTTTATTCAGCTATGGGCAGGCGCAGGGTATGAAGATGCTTATTATATATGTCTGTTGTTCTTCATTCCTTTGACCATACCCTTGATACAGAACTTAGGTATCACCGTTTTGCAAGCCCGTAACCAAATGAAGTTTCGCTCCTTGCTCTATATAGTGATTGCATTAGCTAGTTTGGGCTTATCTATATTGTTAGCCAAACCCTACGGAGGTTACGGTTGTGCTTTTGCCACGAGTCTTGCCTTATTGATAGGACAAGGGCTTATTATGAACATATACTATCATCGTAAGCAACATTTAGACATGGTGAAATTCTGGAAAGAAATCATCAAAATGAGCCTTGTTCCAGTGTGTTTTGTGGTAGCAGGATTGCTGGTAACCAATAGTGCAGCATTCAGCACTATGACCGTTCTGAATTTTGTAGGATTAGGTTTGTTGTTTACTGTAGCTTATGGGTTCGCATTTTGGTATTTAGGCATGAACAAAGATGAAAAAGACCTGATTAGTCAGCCGATAGGTTCGTTGATAGCCCGTATAAGAAGATAAGTATGATTTTAATAAAAGATAAGCAAGATTGTTGCGGTTGTGCCGCCTGTGTGCAGCGATGTCCGAAGCAGTGTATTACCTTGCATGAAGATAATGAGGGCTTCCTTTATCCGCAGATAGACGAGTCACTCTGTATAGATTGCGGATTGTGCGAAAAAGTTTGTCCCGTAATCAATCAAGCGGACGAACGTACTCCCTTAGGCGTGTATGCTGCCAAGAACCCGAATGAATCGGTACGAATGCAGAGTTCTTCGGGCGGTGTGTTTACCATGTTGGCAGAGCACATCATCGATGAAGGTGGTGTGGTGTTTGGAGCCTGTTTTGATGAACGCTGGGAAGTAGTACATAGCTATGTAGAAACGAAAGAAGCACTTGCAAAGTTCCGCGGTTCAAAGTATGTGCAGAGCAAGATAGGTAGCACCTATCAACAAGTAGAAGGCTTCTTAAAGAGTGGAAGAAAAGTACTTTTTTCGGGAACACCTTGTCAGATTGCCGGTTTGAAAAAGTACTTGCGCAAGGAGTATGACAACCTGTTGGCCGTAGACTTTATCTGCCACGGTGTGCCTAGTCCCGGTGTGTTCCGCACTTATTTGCAAGAAGAAATCAATAAATCATTCGCCCGTCAGGGCGACGGAAAAAATTCGGTTTTGCACCCTTGTATTCCTCTCGTCACGGAAAGTGATGGATTGGATGGTCACGGGATGGCGATTGAATCCATTGCTTTCCGTGATAAACGAAACGGGTGGAAAAAATTCGGTTTTGCTCTCGCCCTCTCCAAAGCGTCAGCTGCCGGAGAGAAAAATACGGTTTCGCTCTCATATAAGCCTTTAAATAAGAATCTTTTCTTACGAGGTTTTCTGGCAAACCTTTACCTTCGCCCAAGTTGTTACGCATGCAAGGTTCGCGATTTTAGAAGTGGTAGCGATGTTACGTTGGCAGACTTTTGGGGCATCTCGCGTTTGAATAAAGAACTTGATGATGACAAGGGGGTTTCAATGCTTATTGTCAACACTCCGAAAGGGGCTGATTACAGCAAGGAGTTATGTAAGGATGCGTATAAGTACTCTTTAGATGTAGTTTACCGATTCAACCCGGCAGCACGAAAGTCGTGTGCTGAACCACCATTGCGTAAGGTGTTCTTTGAAAGTGACAAAGGCGTTTGTGAAACGATTAAAATGCTGGCAAGCCCAACGATGAAAGAAAGGTTGAAAGATTTAGCTAAGGTAATCATTCGGGAATATTTAAGAATAAAAGTTTGAAATGAGAATAGGTATATTGACGTTCCATCGTGGTAATAATTATGGTGGAATATTGCAGTGTTATGCGTTGCAACAAGTGTTGAAGTCAATGAACCATGAAGTGGAGATTATTGATTATAAAAATACTGGTTGCTCAAGCCTACTTAGCCGTTTGTATGCTAAGTATTCCACCTCAAAAAGTGCGGCAGATTTCGTGGCTACAATCAAGGATTTATTCCTCAGAAAGCGCAGCGAAAGTTTCGATGCTGAGAATAACAGAAAATCGATTCAAGTATTTGATGCTTTTCGGGCAAAATATCTGACGATTTCGCAGCCATTGGATGCCAAAACGATAGGCGAGTATGCCAATGCACACTACAATCTGATTATTACAGGTAGCGATCAGGTATGGACTTCGTTGTTCGATTCTCCACTGGCTTACATGATTGATTGGCAACCTCTTTATACAGGTAAAAGAATGAGCTATGCGGCTTGTTCGGCCTTCGATTGGGTACACGGGAAACAGAAAAAAGTGCTGAACGAATGCTTGAATCGTTTTGATATTCTTACCGTAAGAGATACGACTACCCAACGTTTGGTGCAGCATATTACGGGTAAAAACCCCAAAATCGTGCCCGATCCCAGTTTGCTGTATGCGTATGAGGAATTTGTTACGAACGATGAACGTGAACCTTATATTCTAACCTACGTTTTGGGCGATGAAATAGAGGGCGGACACCATTCTGCCTTGCTGAAAATAAAGAAGAAAGTAGGAGATATCCCTGTTTATTCCATCATTATTCCCTGTAACAGTCGCGATATCACCCAATATGCTGACAAGGTCTTTGAGTACCTTTCTCCCAATCAATGGGTCGACCTGTTTGCCCATGCAAGCTATGTTTACACCGATTCCTTTCATGCCATTATGTTCTCGCTAAAGTTTCAAAAGCCTTTTGCAGCTTATTATCGCAACAAAATACGAAGTTCACGATTGATAGATTTGAAAAATAGAGGATTGAAAACAATCTATAGCTGTGTGGACGATATGGATGATAATATTCAAATTTTTCATGAAAGTTTGTTGAAAGGAACGTTCGATTTGCGTGAATGCTTAAGCTCTAAGGATTGCCTTTAATTTATGTATATTTTTCTATTTCTGTTTTTCTTAAGTTTTGTTTTGGGCATTTTCCAAAACAAAGCATTAGCATCAAATCCTCGGGTTTGGATTAACTTTAAACAGAAGAATAACAGTTGCGTTTTTCTTGTTTTTCTGTTATTGTTATTTGCTTGCGTTTCGGGGTTCAGATACAAGATGGGCGGTACCGACTACGCTTATTATGAATACTTTTATAGTAAAATATATGGACAAAACAATTTTTTAAATGCCATACAATCCAGTGAATACGAAGTAGGATATACCGCATTCGTATATTTCTGTTCCAACGTATTGCATCTGTCATATAATGGCTCTTTGGTACTCGAATCTTTTATACTTTACTTGTTAATGTATGTCGGGCTAAAGCGTTATATGCCTAACTGGGGAATATTTTTGATGTTCTTTATGTATAAGATGTTCTTTTATGTTACGTTTGTGGCTATGAGGCAGGCTTTTACGGTGGTTGGCTTTTTTCTTCTGCTTAGGTTTTTGGAAGAACGAAAGTTCATCAAGTACTATCTATCCCTGTTGTTAGTTGCATCGTTTCATTATGGAGCATTGCTGCTTTTTGTGTTATACCCCCTGTTCGGTTTGAATATTACGAAACGTAAGTTGGTACTTTTCGGCAATGTTTTTGCTCTTTCAACTTTGTTTTCAGGTATTACAGGGAGTTTATTGAACGTTGTGGTCAGTATGTTGGGTTTAACTGCTTTAGAGGATAAAGCTGCGGGCTATTCCTCGTCCGATGTGAGCTTAAGTATTTTGTATACCATTGAATACTTTATCATTTATATTTTGATAGTTAAAAATTATGACAAGATACACGCAAAGTTCAAGCAAGCAGGTTTTGTTACCTTGTTATTCCTGATAGTATTGCCCATTGTTACCTTGTTTCGTTCAACTTTGATTTTCGTTCGAGAACTTCCTTATTTTTATCCGGCTTACGCCATCCTTATATACTATATATATGCTGTAAGCAAAAAAAAGATGTTGATTTATCTCGCATTTTCGGTAGTATGTCTTTTGGGAGTGATAAAGTACATGCTCCAGTTCGACAACGGTCATTTTTTGGAATACAGAACTTGGTTGTTTAATTCAAACGTGCAATTTTTTTCATAATCATGATAACGATTTTTACCCCAACTTACAATCGGGCCTATCGTTTGCCTGATTTGTATCATAGTTTGCAGCAGCAGACGTGTAAAGATTTTGAATGGCTTGTGATTGACGATGGGTCGACGGATAACACGAGTGAACTGTTTGCATCGTGGAAGGAGAATTCTTCTTTTTCGATACGTTACCTTAAGCAGCCTAATGGTGGTAAGCATAGAGCTATCAATCGGGGAGTGAAGGAAGCCAAGGGCGAATACTTCTTTATAGTGGATAGCGATGATTGTTTAACTGCTGATGCTGTTGAGCAGATTGTAAACCTTGTGCCACAGGCGAATGCCAATCCGGATATTTGCGGTATGTGCTTTCGTTGTAAAAATGTTAAATCGGGTGAAATTATAGGTAATCCATTTCCTCAGGATGGTATGTTAGCCAGTTCGTTGGAATGGGTATATCAGTATAAGGTAGACGGAGATAAATCAGAGGTAATAAACACCGAAGTTCTCAGACGCTACCCATTTCCGGAGTTTGAGGGTGAAAATTTCGTACCCGAGGCTTTAATATGGAATAGAGTCGCTGACTCCTATCGCATGATATGTAAAAACACCGGCATCTATCTTTGTGAGTATTTGCCCGATGGCCTAAGTCAAGGTTTTAAACGTAACTTAAAGCGTAACCCAAAAGGCTTTGGACTGTTCTATCGTGAAACTATGAAAAGAGGCATTTCATTGAAAGTGACAGTTAAGAATATGTTGCGTGCATTGCAATGCTGGTGGTATGCCCAATAATAGAGTTATGAAAATACTTCAAGTTATTACTTCTTTACATACTGGTGGTGCTGAGAAACTTATAGTTGACATGGTACCTAAATACAGACAGCATGGGTTGGATGTAGATGTATTGTTGTTCGATGGAACAGAAACACCTTTCAAGCAACAACTTGAAAGCGCAGGAGTTAAGGTCTTCAGTTTAGGAAGAGGAGGCTCAGTGTATAATCCTCTCTATCTGTTTAAGTTATTGCCTTATTTGCGAAAATACGATATTGTACATACCCATAACACAGCTTGTCAACTTTTCGCTGCCATCGGTAGCGTGTTATGTTCGGTTGTGTTATGCACAACCGAACATACCACTTCAAACCGCAGACGCGGTTTGAAGTGGTATCGTTCGATAGACAAATGGATGTATAGTAGATACAAAAAGATTATTTGTATAAGTCCATCAACTGAGGATAATCTACGAGAATCCATTCATGATTATTCGGATAAAATATGTACTATCCCTAATGGTATTGATATAGCCAATTATGCTATAGCAAGTTCTGTAGAAAAAGATACCATATCGAAAAATCCAGAACGAAAAGTTATAGCTATGGTTGCGGGATTTCGTTATCAGAAAGATCAAGAAACAGTGATTCGAGCTATGACACTTTTACCTGAAAATACAGAACTATGGTTGGTAGGTGATGGAGAACGAAGAACTTTAATAGAGCAATATATAAAGCAATATAAGCTTGAAAATCGTGTACTTCTATTAGGTATTCGCAGTGATGTGTCTTCTATTTTAAAAACTGTTGACATTGTGGTGCAGTCAAGTCATTGGGAGGGTTTTGGACTTGCAGCTGTAGAAGGAATGGCTGCAGGAAAACCTGTTGTAGCTACTGATGTGGCGGGTTTATCACAAGTTGTAGAAGGAGCAGGTATTTTATTCCCTTTAGGCAATGAAAAGAAACTCGCAAATATCCTAAAACATTTACTTTCTGATGAAAAACACTATAACTCAGTAGCTGAGCAATGTCAATTGCGAGCAAAACAATATGATATTGTACAGATGGTTGATAGTTATCATGATATATATGTAAGATTAATATCTACAGTTAGCAATGAATAACAACCCAATAAAAATAATCCGTGCCGTTACCGTGTCCCAGTCCTGCGGCTTTTATACAGGAATAGTTCCAGAGTTGCAGAAGCAAGGGTATGAGGTTGTTTCAGTTTCTTCGCCCGGACCAGAGTTACAGGAACTGCGAGAGATGGGGGTGAGGTGCGTCGAGGTGCCGATGAAGCGACGCATGGCACCTTGGAAGGACTTGAAGTCGCTGTGGAACTTGATTCAAGTGTTTCGAAAGGAGAGGCCCTATATGGTGCACTCCATGACACCCAAGGCAGGGCTACTGTGTATGTTGGCCGCTTGGTTGACGCGCGTACCCCGACGCGTGCATACATTTACCGGATTGGTGTGGCCTACATCAACCGGCATGTCGCGGAGGATATTGATGTTGACCGACTGGCTGACTTGCGCCTGTGCCACCCACATTATTCCGGAAGGAAAAGGAGTGATGGACGATTTGCAACGGCATATCACCCGGAAGCCGATGCGGGTGTTGGGCTATGGCAATGTGATGGGGGTGGATATGGCATTTTGGAAGAAGGAAAATGCCGATAAGGAGCATGTGGCACGTATCAAGGATGCTTCGCGATTTACCTTTCTGTTTGTGGGACGCATTGTAAAGGATAAAGGCATTGATGAACTGGTTGAGGCCTTTTTGAAACTTAGAAAGCAAAGACCTATGCGCCTGTTGCTGGTAGGTAAATTTGAAGATGCGTTGGACCCTATTTCTGACAAAGCGCGAAAGGCTATTGAAACGTGCGAAGATATAGAATATGTCGGTCCGCAATATGGCAAGGATCTGTTAGCCCATTATGTAGCCGCCGACTGCTTTGTATTTCCAAGCTATCGTGAGGGCTTCCCCAATACGGTGCTTGAAGCCGGAGCTATGGAACTGCCTTCGGTGGTGACGGATATCAATGGAAGTCGCGAAATAATTGAAGACGGACGGAATGGCTTGATTGTTCCTTCGAAAAATGCCGAGGCATTTCGTGAGGCCATGGAACGAATGCTAACAGACGATGCCATGCGGCAACGCATGGCCGGAGCAGCGCGTGAAATCATTGCCACACGTTTTGAACAAGGTTTTGTCAGAAAATGCCTGTTGGATTTTTATGGGGAGATTATAAGCAGGTAAGTAGGTGCTGAAACAAATTAAATACGGAATAAATATGGAGTGATTTGTAGTAGTTGCACTCTACAACTTACTCATTCTTTCCTCCCCACCCGAGTGGCGGCATTGGCGCAGAGCGATACTGCGGTGGGGAACTTGTTTTAAATCAATAGAAAACGTAGAACTTCTAGTTGATTTTTTTACTTTGAAATTCTCTATTTTATTATGACTCATAACGAACAAGCCTTGTTGAGGCTTGTGCGCCTATCCCTTGCAGCCGATGCTGTGAGGGAGGATGCTTTGTTGCCTACTGGTATTGATTGGTCCGCGCTGCTATCTATGGCTTGGCGACAAGGGATGAGCGCTTTGGTGCTTGATGGCTTGGAGCGTTTGCCCGAATCGCAACGTCCGCCTAAACCGCTGTTGTTGCAATGGATTGGTCGCGCAGCCATGATGGAACAACTTTATGCCAAACATGAGCAATGCATTGCCTCGTTGGCCGACTTTTACGCCTGCCACGGCATACGTATGCTTTTGCTCAAAGGGGTTGGTTGCAGTTGGTGCTGGCCCCGTCCGCAGCATCGGCCCGTGGGCGATGTGGATGTGTATTTGTTTGGACAAAAGGAAGAAGCAGATCAACTGGTGGAGCAGGAATTAGGCATGGCGGTACACCGCGAATACCATAAACATTCCACTTTCAGCTATCACGGCGTAGAGGTAGAAAATCATGCTAAATTTATTGACGATGTTTCGCACAAAAGCAACATCAGTTTTGAAAAGACGCTGATGGATGTGCTTGCTCAAGAAACGTGTATGGCAAGTCCGATACATCATGTATGCTTACCTCCACCCACCTTTGGCGCATTGTTTCTGTTGCGTCATACCGGAGAGCATTTTTCCTCGAATGAAATACTGTTGCGTCATGTGCTGGATGTGGGCACTTATTTTCAGCAGCATCATGCAGCTATGGATTGGTCCTATATATATAAGGTATATAAGGAGCAGCGCATGACCCGTTTTTTCAATGCCATAGCCACCATTTGTGTGGAGTACTTCGGTATGGGTGCTGCCTGCTTTTCCTCAGAAGATTCACGCTTCGCCTTTGAACGCGATTTGCCTCTGGCAAACCGCATCCTCGCAGATATTTTTGCAGAGAAAGAAAAACTCCCCATGTCTACAGTTGGAATCGACACCCTTGGCAAAAAGTTGAAGTATGCTATAGGTAAAAGCCGCCGCTGGTGGCATAACCGCTGGAAGTACAGCCTTGTCTACAATGAAAACATCTTTGAATCGTTTGTGTGGCTGGCTAAGAATAGGATGAACTAAAACAACAAAAATATGTACAAACATTTTTTCAAACGAGTGATTGATTTCTGTATCGCACTTGTGGCACTCGTGTGCATTAGTCCGATACTTTTAGTAGTAACCATTTGGCTGCATTTTGCTAATAAAGGAGCCGGTGCTTTCTTCTTTCAAGAGCGACCGGGGAAGAATGAGAAGATATTCAAAGTTATCAAATATAAAACGATGACGGATGAGCGTGATTCTGATGGAAATCTACTTCCTGATGAGGTCCGTTTGACGAAAATAGGCGCATTTGTTCGTTCTACATCAATTGATGAGTTGCCACAGTTGATCAATGTATTGAAAGGTGATATGGCATTGATTGGGCCAAGACCACTATTGGTTAGATATTTACCTTGGTATACAGAAGAAGAGCGCCATAGACATGATATCAGACCAGGTATTAGCGGTTGGGCTCAAAGTCATGGACGAAATTCGGTTACATGGGATGAAAAGTTGGCTATGGATGTATGGTATGTAAATCATGTCTCTTTGAAAACAGATTTATGTATTATTTGGACTACAATAAAATCTGTTCTTCGTAGAGAATCTGTAGAAGTAGCTGGCGTGGAAGCACTTGATGTTTATAGAATGAGGAAAAAAGAAAATCAGTAATAAGATACTAATCGAAATTGTTATTATTTTGAATAATTATGAAAAAAGCAATTGTTTTTGGTGCAACTGGTCAGCTTGGATGCTACAGTGCATTAGCTCTTAAAGATAGTGGTTATGATGTGGTGGCCGTAGGAAGAAGAACATCAGATAATGGTTTCTTTAAGACAAGAGATATAGACTTTGTTGGAGGTTTTGATATTTCGAAGAAGGAGGCATTCGATTTGCTTCCTAACCAGAAGTATGATGTTGTTGTAAATATGGCTGGCACGATGCCGGCGCATGCTGATAGAAATATGATGCCATATGTGCAGAGTATTGTTGTTGGTACTGTAAATCTTTGCAACTGGATGAAGCAAAATGGAACAAAGCGTATTGTCTTTAATACAACACCTAGTGATGTGGCTGAACATTGGGGTGGAACGGAGCCAATAGATGATGATGCTTCAAGATCATTTCCAAAGAATGGAAATGACCATGCTGTATATGCTATATGTAAGCGTGCAGCATGTGATATTTTAGAGCATTGCCAGATAGCAGATGGTTTTGAACCATGCATATTCCGTCATTTCATGGTTTATGGTTGGCATCCTGATGCTTGGTACTACCTTGATGGTCAAAAACGAATGTTGCCATGGCGTTATATGATTCGTCGTTGCATTAATGGCGAAAATATTGATGTGTATGGTGATTCTTCTCGTTTAAAGGAACTCCTCTATATTAAGGATTTTGCTGCTGCTATTGTTCGAGCTGCAGATACTCATATCTGTGGTATATTCAACCTTCCTGGTTATAAACCATATTCTTTGGATGAAATGGTTGATGGTATTATGGCTGCATTTGCAAAGAAAGATGCTGTAAAGACTCATCGTCCAGAAATGCCTGACACTCCTCAAATTCTTCTTTCAGGCAAGAAGAGTGCTGAAGTACTCGGATGGAAACCACAATGGACTTGGGAGGCAGCTTGCGAAGATATGAAGGCTGAATGCCAAAGCAATCCTATTGAATTGATGTGGGGACCTATTGAGGAAGAAGATAGAATCAAGTAATTCGATGGAACAAATTAATTACAACTTGCTTAAATCCTTGGATGAAAAGTATGGCTCGCCATTCTATATCATGGATCCAGATAAGTATAAGCAAAATATCAGTAACTTTATTAATGCTTTTAAAAAGAAGTATGATAAGGTATTGGCTGGATATTCGTTCAAGACTAACTATGTTCCAGCCCTTTGTAACATAGCAAAAGAGGTTGGATGTTACGCAGAAGTGGTCTCTGATATGGAGTATGCACTCGCTGTTAAGCTGGGTTTTGAAAAGATTATCTTCAATGGACCAATTAAGCGTCAGCTAGTTTTACATGATGCAATTGAGCGTGGTGCAATCATTAACCTTGATAGTGAATATGAGGTTGAAGATATTTGTGCATACAAGGTTGCCAATCCTACTAAGGATATTAAGGTGGGCATGCGCATAAACATCAATCTGACAGATGAAAATGGCAACAGTTCAATCCAGTGTGGATTGCGTTTTGGCCGTTTCGGATTCCCTGATGAGATTATTGGCCGGAACATAGAGAAACTTCACGAAGTAGGTGTGAAGATAATCTCATTGCATGGTCATACTTCAACATCAGATAGAGCTGTACTAAATTACAAAATCATTACTCAGCACATGCTTGCTGTATGTGAGAAATACCAGTTGAATGATCTTCTATATTTTGATATTGGTGGAGGCTATTTTGGTGCTTCCCCAGAAGGTATGGATTTAACAGGCCGTCCAAAGTATGAGGATTATGCAGATTGTGTTCTCGGGGAAACTATGGTAAACGAGTGGTTCATGAAGCAGAAGCCATACATAGTTATTGAACCAGGCTCTTCTGTTGTATCAAATGTATTTACCTATTATACAAAGGTGTATCAGAATAAGAGAGTTGGAAAGGTTAACTTTGTGATGGTAGATGGATCTGTATTTGATGTAAAACCGACAATGCACTTCAATAACCTTCCTCATGAAGTTTATAGAGCTTCAAGTACCCCAGAGACTTATATTTGTGATGTCGTAGGTTCTACGTGTATGGAGAAGGATGTCATGTTAAAGGAAGTTGAGTTGCCAAAAATGGAAGCTGGTGACTACATTCAATTCCGTGGCGTTGGTGCCTATACAATTTGTATGACTCCAACATTTATCAATTACCTAGAACCTATTCTGATGGTTGATGGTAAAGATTTTGTAAAGGTTAGAAGAAGACAGAATATTGACGATATAATTCAGATATATAAATACTAGATATATATGAATATTCTTTTTACTTGCGCAGGCAGACGCACCTATCTGCTGAAATACTTCAAGGAAAATTTGAGTGAAGGCGATAAGGTGGTGGCTACAGATATGCAGTTGTCGGCTCCAGCTTTGCAGGTGGCTGATGTGAAACTGCAAGTTCCGGCAGTGTACGACCCGAAGTATATTGACATCACTTTGCAGATTTGCAAGGAGCAAAAAATCGATGCTTTGCTCTCGCTTAACGATTTGGAACTGCCTCTGCTGGCAGAGAATAAGGCTCGGTTTGAAGCTGAGGGTGTGAAGGTTATTGTGAGTGATCCCAAGGTTATTGACATAGCTTTCGATAAGTACAAGACTGCACAGTGGGTAGAATCGTTGGGGCTGAAATCGCCCCAAACCTTTGTGCGTTTGGAAGATGCAAAGCGAGCCTTGCAAACCGGTGAACTGGTGTTCCCCTTGTTTATGAAACCTCGTTGGGGGGCAGGTTCTATCGGTTTGGAAACCATTGCCGATATGGAAGAACTCGACACCTACTATAACCTGTTGATGAAGAAAATCAAGAAGACCATTTTGGCTACGGCTTCGGTGGGGGATGAGTACATCATGATACAAGAGAAACTCACAGGTAATGAGTTTGGACTGGACGTGATGAACGACCTTGAAGGTAACCATGTGGCTGTGAGCGTGAAGCAGAAGTTGGCCATGCGTGCCGGAGAAACGGATAAGGCAGTAACACTTGATTTACCCGAGGTGCGCGAGATTGGTCGTAAAATTGGTGAGGCATTGAAGCATATCGGAAACCTTGATGTCGACGTGATGCAGAATGCAAAAGGCGAATACTGCGTGCTGGAACTGAATCCCCGCTTCGGTGGCGGTTTCCCGTTTAGCTACGAAGCCGGTGTAAACCTTCCGAAAGCTATAATTGAATGGATTAAGGGCAATGAGGTGGATGCCGCCATGCTGCAACCTGCATACGGACGCATGTTCTCGAAGAATGACTATTTGATGGAGATTAAATAATTAGTAAACAAGTGCTAGTAGGTTTGCCAGATAGCAAAAAGTACAAAGAGAGCGAATCCTTTGTAAAAAATATACAATAAATATGTCAGAAGAACGTAAAACGATTTATCTATGCCTTGCCCACATGAGTGAGGCCGGTTTGGAACAGAAATATGTGAAGGAGGCATTTGATACGAACTGGGTGGTGCCTATGGGACCGAATGTGAACGCCTTCGAAAAAGACCTGGAGGCGTTTGCCAACAGTAAGGAGGATGGAACAGAGCCGCTCGACAGAAAGGTGGTTTGCCTTTCGGCCGGAACGGCAGCGGTGCATCTGGCACTGATTGGCTGCGGCGTAAAGGCAGGCGACGAAGTGCTGGTGCAAAGCTTTACGTTCTGTGCTTCGAGCCATCCGGTGACTTATCTGGGGGCGAAGCCCGTGTTCGTGGGTTCAGAAAGGGATACTTGGAACATGGACCCCGTTCTTTTGGAAAAGGCCATCATCGACCGCAAGGAAAAGACCGGCAAACTGCCGAAGGCCATTGTGCCCGTAGCTCTGTATGGTATGCCTTACCGCATTGACGAAATCATGGCGATTGCCGACAAATACGGCATTCCCGTGGTGGAAGATGCTGCCGAAGGCATGGGTTCGCGTTTCGGCGGACAAGTGCTCGGTACGTTCGGAAAGTACGGCGTGCTGTCGTTCAACGGCAACAAGATGATTACGACATCGGGCGGCGGTGCCCTGATTTGTCGCAGCGCAGAGGACGCCAACGAAGTGATGTGGTATGCCACCCAAGCCCGCGATGCTTACCCCTACTACCAGCACACGGCCATCGGTTACAACTACCGCATGTCGAACATCTGCGCCGGTATCGGCCGCGGACAGATGACGGTGCTCAACGATCACATTGCCCACCACAAGCACGTGCAGGCCTTGTACGAAGAGCTACTGAAAGACGTGCCCGGTGTGCACATTCATAAGCAGCCCGCCGACCCACGCTACGATGCCAACTTCTGGCTCTGCGCAGCAACGCTTGACGAGGACGTGAAGGTGCAGGGACAGGAAAATGCTTATAAGGAAGTAATCAAGACGGCTGTGGGTGGAGCTGCCGGCGTGATTCATGCCGTAGACTCAGCCACGACCGACTGTCAGCCGAACGAAAACGTGGAAGCCTTGCGCGTGTTTATGTTAGGCAAAAAGGTGGAATGCCGCCCCGTTTGGAAACCCATGCACAAGCAGCCGGTGTATGCCGATGCTGCCGTATATACCAACGGTGTGGAAGAAGACCTGTTCAAAGTCGGCTTCTGTTTGCCGGCAGGTCCTTGGGTGACGGACGAGGACGTACATTATATAGTAGACTGCATTAAGGAAGCGATTGTTCGCTAAACCTCCTAGTTACAGAGCGATTAACGACACGATATGTAAGCGGCATATCCTGTGCGTTAATCGCTCTTTTTATATTCTGTTCATGATGAATTCGCTGATAAAAGCTATGTGGAAGTTCTGTGTCTTCCTGTTTATACCGCGCAAATCGAATCACTTACCCAATAATTAAAAGCAATGGAAATAAACAACGATTTTTTACAAAACCTCATGGAACAGGCCAAGGTAAAGACTCTGTAGAAATGGAGTAGGGAAACGCTCGTGTTACGTACGTTTTGGAAATCGGAATGCGATAAAATGGTATATCCCTATTTCATTTTTTTTTTGCGCTTTAAAAACGCTCTGAAATGCTTGTAAATGAAAGGATTAGGGGCTTTGTAAAGTTGTTTGAAAAAATAGGGGTGCGATATCAGGTGCCGAAAAAATTTGGATTTCGGGGTGTTTA
>ULKS01012258.1_pt1 | contig 16040 bp, 9 predicted proteins | sample 1951211 | NCBI WGS metagenome assembly ULKS01 (sample SAMEA4835506, study PRJEB28245) | human gut metagenome | biome: gut microbiome; material: fecal sample | place: Denmark | collected 2008 | reverse complement strand
CTCCCGGTTTCTATATCGTCCAAGTGTTGTCGGCCGACGGGCGCAACTTGGTGACGAAGAAAGTCGTGGTAAGATAAAGGCGTAAAAAGGAAATACTTAAACGATGAATACCGAAATGAAAACAACACACGAGACAACGTTATGGGCATGGCTGCTTTTGGCCGTGCTGTGCTGCGCTTCCCCGGAGGCGGTTGCGCGGAGGGTGCGGACGTTCTCTCGTCCGGCTTGGGTGGGCAGTACCACTTCCACTATCCGTATTACGAAGGTAGAGTTTGCCGACACCGCTACGATTATCAGTTTCCACGAGCGGTACAAGCCGGGTTGGTGGATTCGAATGTCCAAGGATTCCTGGCTTCTGGGCGATGACAACCGGAAGTATAAAGCCTTGTGGGGCGAGGGCATTGTGTTGGGGGAACATTATGTGACTCCTCCAAGCGGTGAAGGCGAATTCAAGGTGTTGTTTGAGCCTATGCCCCGGAAAACCCGTTTCTTTGATTTTATCGAAGGGAATATGCAAGGAGCGTTTAATATCTACGGCGTGCACGAAGAGGGGAAGGCTCCGCAGGTGCCCGAGGAACGGGAGTCGTTCGTGATGACACCCGAGTTGGAGCGGCTGTTTTTCACGGCAGACACAGCTTGTGTCCGTGGCCGCATCGAGGGATATTCGCGCAGCCAAGGCTATTCCACCATGCTGTATAACCGTTGTGAGCCGACCACTGGCGAGCGCGTCCCCCTCGTGGTGGATGTCCGTGAGGACGGCACGTTCGAGTTTCGTTTCTGGGCTTGGTATCCCGTGGAGGGGGCACTGTTGATAGAAGGCAAGGATTTCCGCAAGTGGTTGAATTTCTATGCTGTGCCGGGACAGACCTCGGAGATGGTCATGCGGGCGGATGGTTCGGTGTCTTGCGCTTCTGCGCCTTCCGGCCCGTTTGGGCGGAAGCGTTCTTTGGAGCACGGAGTTTCGGAGCTTTGCGCTTACCCGTATGACGAGTTTTCCGCTGTTTCGGATTCGCTCGGTTTTAAAGATTTCACGGAAAACGCCATGAGACGGATGCGCGAGCGGTTACGGGCGGTGGACTACGTGGTTTGGCGTTTCGGTTATACGCCGTGGGAACGTCACTTGGCGGAGTGTCAGACGCGGTTGGCGCATGGTATGGCAGTGTTCGATTACGAGATGAACCAAAGTTTTGCCATCGACTATGAAAAAATGAAGTGGGAAGAAATACGGGCGAAAATGGCACCGTACCGTGATCCGGCCAACTACCGTTTCCTGCGCGAGATGCCTTGCGATGATGTATCCGCTTTGGTGCTTCGCGACTTGGATATATTCCTTAACCGTTATGAGTTTTCTTCGGTCATGCGCAGCCCTGCTGTATTGGTTGGTTCCATGGAACCGGACAGCGTGGCCAAAGAGGATGCAGCCATGATGGCCGTGGACACTGCGATATTGGGGGCGGACGAGCCTTCGCTGCTCGGACGTTTGGTGGTGCTGCGTGCCTTGTCTTCCGATTTAGGACGCAATTATAGTGAAGCACCGTCCATGTACGACAGCATTTACCAAAACCGCTTGGCGTATATGGTCCGTGAGGTGTTGCGTGTCCAGGCCGGGCGGTTGCTCGAACAGGCACGCCGCCGCAACACGCTTGCTTACGCCCTGCCCGATACGGAAGGCGGAAGACTGTTGCGCCGCCTCACGGAGAAGTACCGGGGCAAATATGTCCTGATAGACTTTTGGGGAATGTTTTGTGGGCCTTGCCGTTCGGGCATCGAGCGTTCCAAGCCGATGCGCGAGGCCTTGTGCAACCATCCCGATGTGGATTTCCTGTTTATCAGTACCGAAGGGGAAGGCCCGGAAGAGAACTACCGGAACTATGTGGACGAACACTTGTCCGGAGAAGACGTGGTGCAGGTGAGCCGCGACGACTTCAACCGTCTGATGGAGCTGTTCAATTTCTTGGGGATTCCGCATTACGAGACGCTCGACCGCATGGGGAATGTGGTGCGGAGTGGTTTGCGCTATGCGCCGGAAGAGCAGTTCCGTTTGCATTTGGAGGACTTGAAACGACAGTTGGAACCTTGATGTAACACCTTTTGAACCATGAAGCCTATGAAACGGTATGTAATATTTTTCATCTTGTTCAATAGCTTTGTCTTGCACGGCATGGCTCAGTGGGATTCTTGCCGGACGGCTGAATTGCACAAAGCCTATAACCGGCTGAAGTCTGACACCACACAAAAGGCACAGGAGGACTTCTTTTGGGCTTTTCCAAGAAATTGGAATGAATATCTCATCATGGATTATGAAGTGGGCAACCGTAATGAAGAAAACATCTACGACTATGTAGAAGCATTTGGGGGACTTACTGCCATTAACGACACCACATATTGCGCCAAACTCATTTCTGTTGTCCGGGGAGCTTACTATGATGCCGATGGCCCCAATTACTTGCGCAGTCTATTACATGGGGTGATGGGTGATTCTTCTCATGAAAGTGGGTATTACACTCCCCATGGAAAGGAAAACATGCCTTTCATCATGCTTTGGCTATTGTCTCGTGAGTTGAAAGGGGACATCATGCGGTTCTGGCAGTTTTATTGGTCGAAGTTATATTTTGAAGAAGACGGGGGAGCGGGTAATGACTACAGCTTTAATGACGACTTCTACCGTTTGCGGGGCATAGTGGAAAAGGAATACCCCGACATGGTGGAACCCATGACCATTGCCTACCGCTACTTCCATCATGGGGTCATGTTTCTATCAAGCTATAATGATTGGTGGCTTGAACGGCATGTGCTTTATTGAATAGGGATTGCCGTTATTTCCATACGGAAACGTGGACTTGGGATAAGAAAACTTTAATAAATGAAAAACGATGAGACATTATTTGAATTATCTATTGTCGGCGATTGTCCTCTTGTGCGGCGGAGGGCTGTTGAGGGCGCAGGAAGCGCAAGTTTGCGATGTGAAGAACCCCATAGTGGGCGACCGTAACATGGAGACGGTGGAAATCAGCCGCGTGGAGTGCACACCGGAAACTACGACCTTGTATATGGAGGCTTATAACCGCAAGGGGTATTGGATTCAGTTGGATTCCGTCCTGCATTTGCGCGGTGCTGTGACGGGGCTAGACTATCCCTTGCGGCGTTGCGAGGGGGTGGCGTTGGGGCAGCACGTGTATATGCCCGATTCCGGTAATGTGAGTTTCCGTCTGGTCTTTCCACCGTTGGATGGCCGTGATACTTCGTTCGACTTCATAGAAGGAGGAAAAGGCGGTGGATTCATCAAAGGCGTGAACTTGAAGGAGGAACGTGAAGGCAAGCTGCATTGCCGCTTGACAGGGATGGTGGAGAAGCCGACGGAGGCGAGCCGCCTCGTGTTGCACCGCTACGGGTTGGATGCCAGGGTAAAGCCTTTTATTTCTATTCCGGTGCATAACGGGAAGTTTGAATATGATTTGTACACAGACCATGCGGAGGCTTGGGAACTTTATCTGTGGCACGACTGGTTGAATGGAGGTTACTATCCTGCAAAGTTCTTGGGGGAGAATGCCACCCTGCATATTACTTTTCCAGAGCAGGGAAGGCCGAAAGTGGAGACCGACGGGACGGAGAACCGGATCATGTTGTATGTGGAGCATCAGGTCGATAGCATATTCAGTCCCAAGTATGCACTGTACAATGCCCGAGTGGATACCCTTTACAGTGAGGATGATTGTTATACTCCGGCAGGCAAGGACTTGTATGGACGCCTGAGGGCAGCAGAGACGCAGGAAGAGGCAAATAAGATTTATAAGCAACTGGACAGTCTGGAAAAGTCCCGCAGGCTTTATTCGCCCCGGATGATGGCTTTGGAGGACTACCTTGCCGTCTGCCGTGCAGAAGAGAAGTCGTGGCGGCTTCGCGAGGCGGCACGCAAGCCCTCGGTGTCCGGCCTGTCCTTCTTGCGTTCCGAGTTGGACTATTTCGAACATCCGGACAGCCTGAAACAAGTGTTGTGGGCGGTTTATGATTCTGTCTATGCCGGTTATTTGCCGGGACATCCTTACCATGCCGTCGTGAACGCTTTGCGCCAATGCCGGACATTGGCCGTGGGGAAGCCTTATCCCGATTATGAGATTACGGGGAATGACGGCCGCTCCTTGCGTATGTCCGGCCTGATACGTGGCAAGATAGCCTTTGTGGACTTGTGGGCTTCGTGGTGCGGGCCGTGCCGCGCGAATTCCAAATCCATGATACCCGTTTATGAGGAGTTCAAGGACAAGGGCTTCACGGTGGTGGGCATAGCTCGTGAGAAGCACCGGAGCGACATGGAACAGGCGGTGCGGAAAGACGGCTACCCATGGACCTGTTATGCCGAGGTGGAGGATGCCAATAATATATGGTCTTTACACGGTATAGGAAACTCCGGCGGAGGTACTTTCCTTGTCGATAGTGACGGAACCCTGTTGGCTGTCGGGGCTTCGGTCGACGAGGTGCGCGAAATCTTGCGGAAGAAGTTGGGTGGTAAATCAGGGCATTGAGGAACCGTGTCCTTCAAAAAACAGCCTCCCCGGAAACGTATTGGTCTGCGTTTTCCGGGGAAGGTTGTTTTTGTAGGGATAACCTTTAAGCTTTGGCTTTCACCACAGCCAACGTCTACCGCCACTTATTTCGATGCGTCCAATGCCTGTTGGATGTCTTCGATGATGTCTTCTACATTTTCGATGCCGACCGACAGGCGGATGAGGTCGGGTGCCACTCCGGCTTCGCGCAACTGTTCGTCGGAGAGTTGGCGGTGCGTATGGCTGGCCGGATGCAGCACGCAGGTGCGGGCATCGGCCACATGCGTCACGATGCAAATCATCTTCAGGCTGTCCATGAACCGTATGGCATCCTCTTTCGTGCCTTTCAGACCGAATGCGATGACACCGCATGATCCGTTCGGCAGATACTTTTGCCCTAATTCATAATATTTGTTGCTTTTCAGTCCGCAGTAGTTCACCCAAGCCACTCGTTCGTTTTTCTCGAGGTATTCGGCCACGGCCTGCGCGTTGCGGCAATGCTGCGGCATGCGCAGGTGCAGGGTTTCCAGTCCGAGGTTGAGCAAGAATGCGTTTTGGGGGCTTTGGATGGAACCTAAGTCACGCATGAGTTGCGCCGTGGCTTTGGTGATGTAAGCCATCTTGCCGAAAGCCTTGGCATAAGTCAGCCCATGGTAACTTTCGTCCGGTTGGCAAAGTCCCGGGAACTTGTCGGCATGGGCGTTCCAGTCGAAGTTCCCGCTGTCCACGATGGCACCGCCCACCGATGTGGCGTGCCCGTCCATATATTTGGTGGTGGAATGGGTCACGATGTCTGCCCCCCATTCAAACGGGCGGCAGTTGATGGGCGTGGCAAACGTGTTGTCCACAATCAAAGGCACGCCGTGCTTATGGGCCATGCGGGCAAAGCGTTCTATGTCGAACACGTGGCCGCCCGGGTTGGAGATGGTTTCGCCGAAGAAACATTTGGTGTTCGGGCGGAAGGCGGCTTCAATGCGTTCATCGTCCCATTCCGGGTCAACGAATGTGCATTCAATGCCTAATTTCTTCATCGTTACCCCGAAGAGGTTGTAGGTTCCGCCGTAGATGGTGTTGGAGGTGACGAAATGGTCGCCTGCCTGACAGATGTTGAATACGGCATAGAAGTTGGCCGCTTGTCCAGAAGACGTCAGCATGGCACCTACGCCTCCTTCTAGTTCGGCAATCTTGGCAGCCACGGCATCATTTGTGGGGTTTTGCAATCGGGTATAGAAATATCCCGTGTCTTCCAAGTCGAACAAACGAGCCATCTGTTCGCTGTTGTCATATTTAAAAGTAGTACTTTGATAAATAGGTAAAACGCGCGGTTCGCCTTTCTTGGGTGTCCATCCGGCCTGTACGCAAACAGACTCTTTTCTGAGTTTCTTTTCCATTTTGTGTTTACAAATTGAATTCTATTTCTTGTCGATTTTAAGTTTCTTGATTTTTGTCGGTTGTGGCTTTTTTTCATCTAATATTTCCTGTCGCCATGCCGGTACAGGGTAGGTCACTATATCTTGGTATTCCAAGTGCAGTTCCGGAATCTCTTCGGCATCTTCCGGCCTGAACGGGATGCGGTTGGGGTGTATCCGCGTGATTTCCACTTGGCAAAATCCTTTCCGGATGAATCCTAACTCACGTGCTGCCGCCTTGGACAGGTCGATGACATAACGTTTCGAGAAAGGGCCACGGTCGGTTACTCTCACCACCACTTCTTTCCCATTTAGGGGGTTACGTACTTTCAGCAGGGTACCGAAAGGGTACTTCTTGTGTGCGCAGGTCATGCTGTCGCGGTGGTATCTTTCGCCGTTGCTCATTTTTCTTCCATGTAGCTTGTCGGAATAATAACTGGCTTTTCCGGTCAGTTGCTTTTGAGCCGGAACAGTTGTTATTCCACATACTAAGCAAAAACAGCACGCAAAGAATTTTTTTAATGCCATACGCTTCCTTGTTTTCGTGAGTCAGCCCTTTTTCCCGACAAGTTGGCTGACTGAAAATTTCTGCAAAATAAGGCTTTTTGTCCATTTCTCCAAACAAATCTTTGTTTTATTGTGTTTTATGAACGGTTTTTTGCGATTGATAGATGGCGTGGAATGTTAATGTACTAGACGATAAGGGTTAAAAGAATTAAAAACAAAGATTCCATTGTGCTTCTTGGTGGTGTATGTTCGTAAGCCGTATAAAAACAAATGAAAAAGTGATATTAACCTAAGTTTAATTCATTAAAAATGTAGAAATGAACAAAAATTTGCTTTTCACAGCGGCACTGATGAGTGCTATGGCTAGTACCGCGCAGATGACATGGGCTGATGTGCGGAATGTCAACAGAGTTGAGAATTCTTGGGCTATGCCTATGGATGAAAATGCTGAACTGCCCGTCCCTTTGGCCTTTTATGATTTTCAGTCGGAAACGGCAGAGGGGTATGAACTGAAAAGCTTTGGCAACGGGACAAAGCCAGAATTTTCAATGGTCAGCGAAACGGAACAATGTTTGGACTTTATGGCTTCAGATAATCGAAATATGGGGTATGTGCAAATCGCAAATCCTTTTAAAGACAAGACACTTGACAACGGCGCCACAATCTCTTTGTGGGTGTATCGTACCGGAACTGCAGACAATTCCGTTTGGGGATTTGGATTGGGAACAGACGGTTATGAGGATCAAAATACGAGTGGAATGTTAGGCTTCCAGGCCAATACTTATATGGTGTACAACATGGCTAAGATTGATGGTTCGTGGATTGACTTTAATGGTGGTCCTGGTGGATCTTCGTCCAATGCCATTCCTGTGGGTCGGTTTGCCATGATTGCAATGGTGTTTACAAAGGATGGCTGCACGTTCTATGTGGATGGGAAGAAAGTGGAATATGGTCCTTCTAATTCGAGTGCTGACGTTTCTACTTTATATCCGGGCATATTGGAGAACATTTCCAACCATTTCACTCATTTCTATGTGGGAAAAGGTACGTTTACGGGAACGTTCGAGGGCAAGGCTGATAAGCTTGGGCTGTATGACAAGGCGTTGACGGCAGAAGAAGTTGAAAACATCTATGATAGCCAAAAAGCTAGTTTGGTATCTGAAATAGAAGATTTGACTTCAAAAATGGTAAATCCGGATTTCAGCGATACTGACGATGCGTTGAAAGGATGGGAGAGGAATGCTGAACCGAATCGTATAGATAAGGGAATGCCATATTGGGAAGCTAATGGTTCTGCAGTGGATTTTTGGCAAGAAGTAGAATTGCCTAATGGGGTGTATAATGTTTCCGTTCAAGGACAAGCCGGAATTGGTGGCCGTGTGAATTTCTATGTCGACGGTGCAACAGGAAGAAAAGAGGTTGGATTGCGTGAGGTCATGGGATGGACAGACAATGGAAATGCAAAGTACGAGGACGTTGCTGGAATTTGGGATGAGGACAAAGAGATTGGGCGTACTTATATTAACAATGTTTTGGTTCTTGATGGAAAATTAAAAGTTGGAGTGAATCTTTTTTCTCCTTATAAAAATTGCTATTTGTTCTTTGATAATTTCCGGTTGGAAAAAACCGGAAGCGGAATGATTGAAGTGAAAGAGTTGTACGATGATATGAAAGAAAAAGCTCAGGCTATGGATGTGTCCGGTTTGCCAGAAACATTTAAAGAACGTATGGCGGAGGCTTTGGCGAAAGAGCCGGAACAGACTGTGGACGGTTGGGCAAAAGCATATCTGGCTTTGAAGCAGGTTTATGAGGTATGCCATTGTTATATGACGGATTGCCCTATTGCTGCATTGGTTGAGACTTGTAAGGAGTATGAACAGAACTCAGAGGCTTCGGATGAAATCAAGAGTGTATTTGCAACCGCTATTACGGACGCAGGGAAAGCATCGTGCGATAAGGAGGAGGATTTGAGAAAGGCTTATAATGCTTTGGAGAATGCTCGTCGGGCTTTTGTACAATCGGCTACCCCTATGGGTGAACAACAGTTCGACATGACGTTTATGTTGAAGAATCCGGATGTTTCAGGTTTCGGAAGTTGGAGCGCAGTAGAAGGATGGAACGGTGATAATATGAATGTTGCAGGTTGGGGAGTTCGTGCACAACATAATGCAGCTCAAACCGGTGAAACGAGTGGGGATGCTTTCTTTGAATGTTATGCTGATGGCGTATTACCGGATGGCTTATGGGCTATATATCAAACGGTAAACTTGTCTTCAGGATTTTATACCATGCGTTTGGCTACCTTTGCGGGGCCGGTGAATAATGTGCCGGGTACGGGTGAAGCCAAGGTGGCTTTATATGCTGGGGAGAAACGAGGAGATGAGGTGAAGTCTACAGCATTGGCTTATCGTGAGGTCTCTTTCTGTCAGAGTACGGAAGGGGAAATGCGTTTGGGCGTGAAGACGGAAGAGGGCAATCTGGCCAACTGGATAGGCTGTAACGACATGAAACTCTATAAAGTGGCTCCCAAGGCCGAGGTTTTGGCTTTGGATGAGTCCAAGGCTTATGACGTGAAAGCTGACATGTATGCTGATGTGACCCTTCAGCGCAAGTTGGTGGCCGGAAAGTGGAACACTTTCTGTGTGCCTTTTGCCCTGACTGCCGAACAGATTGAGGCCAATAAACTGGGTGAGGTAAGGCGGTTAGGTGGAATGCAAGCGTCGGGAAAGGATATTACGTTGGATTTCGGCAAGGTGGATGCCGTGGAAGCCGGTGTGCCTTATTTGGTGAAGCCGGTAGGAACTGTGACGGAAATCAAGGCAGACGGGGTGATGGTCAGTGCAAAACAGCCGGAAGCTTTTCCGATGAATTTGGTTTCGATGACCGGAAACTACGGTGCCACCACAGTACCGCAAGGGGCATACTTTATCAATGACGATATGTTCTATTTGGCCGACCAAGCAGACAAGGTAAGCCTGAAAGGCTTCCGCGCCTATATCAATGTGGAGTCGGAATCTCCGGTTGCCGGTGTCAACCGCTTGCTCATCGAAATAGACGGATCGGTGACTCGTGTCGGTGAAGTGTTGGGTAACACGGCGGAAGATGGCGGAAAGATTGTTGATGTGTTTACTCTGAGTGGCGTGAAGGTGAAGGTCGGTGTGAAGAAGGCTGAAGCCCTCCGTGGCTTGGAACGCGGCATCTACATCGTGGACGGAAAGAAAGTAATCAAATAAAAGGTATGAACTTATAAAAACTAATAAACAATGGAAAAGAAAACGTATGTGTCTCCCCGTGTGGAGATGGTAAAGATGGAAGTCTCGGATATGATGGCTTGCAGTGTGAATGCGGGTGGTGACGTGAATATCGGTTATGGCGGTAACGCCTCTGAACATGATATCATCGAGGCGTATTCGAATAAAAACGGAGGATGGGATATTTGGTAAGTCCTTTATGAAATAGAGGGGATGCTGTATCCTTTTTTGGGAAAGGGCGGCATTCTTTTTTGCTGAAAATATATGGATAGAAAAGTTTTATTGTCATGAAACGAAGATTATTATTGTGTTTATTTAGTGTAGCTCTCGTGGCAGGCACGTTATATGCCCAAGAGGCAGCTTTCCGCCACCCTGGCCTGCTACACTCGGAGGATGACTTTGAGGCCGTGCGTGCTCGCTTGGCCTCAGGGGATGAGCATGCTTTGGAGGCTTTGGAAGCCTTGCGTACGGCTCCTCCCGTAAATGGAGACCACGGACATAACTGGGGCGTGAACGAGTATATTTCACGTGGAATATCCGGTCAGGAGAATTATATGAATGCTTACCGTAATGCGGCGCGGGCTTATCAATGTGCATTGTTATGGAAGATTACGGGAGATGAGGGCTATGGCGACGTGGCCATAGACGTATTGAATGCTTACCGTATCTATAACAAAGGACTTGCCGGCAATACGAATGTCTCGTTGATTCCCGGATTTATCGGTTACCAGTTTATCAATGCTGCCGAAATCATGCGCGATTATAAGAAATGGCCGGAAGAAGATTTTGAATTGTTTAAGCAATACATGATAGATGTATGGTTTACTACGGCACAAGATTTTTTGGAACGTCGGCATGATACGGTAGAGCGCGAACAAAACTGGTATCATTACCATAGTAACTGGGGATTGGGAAATGCGCTTTTCTGTGTTTCTTTGGGGGTATTATGCGACTTACCGGACATATATAATTACGGTATGTATTGGTTGAAAGAAGGTCCGGGCAATGAGTCGCTTTGCGTGACGGCCCTTCATCCCGATGCGTTCGGACAGGGTTTGTGCGGCTATGGTTGGGGACTGATACCTTGGTTCCATAAAGATGAGCGTGCCCCCTTAGGTTATTTGAACCAAATGCAAGAGAGCGGGCGCGATCAAGGGCATGCCATGGCGGCGTTGGGCTTGTTGTCGTACGCTTTTGAGTCGGCTTACAATCAGGGAGACAATGCTTTTTGCAATTTGACGAATACGCTAATACCAGGCCAGGCCGGTGCGGCGATGGTAGCCGGTGCGGCAGAATACGTGGCAGCATACAATAGTGGCACGGACGACCTGCCTTATAAACAGAATTGGTGGATGGGGGGATTGAATGCTACCGGACGCGGGCAATGGCGCCCTATTTGGCAGTTGTTTATCAATCATTACGAGAACCGGATGGGAATCCCGATGAACTTTTGTCGGACGATGAAAGGGATTATCGGTATGGAGCGTGGCGGTGGTTCGTATGGGAACAACAGCGGTGGGTATGACCATACAGGGTTCGGCGACTTGATGTACAGTGACCGGCCGGTTACTGCGGAACAAGTGCCTACAATTCTTTTTCCTGTGATAGCCGGAAAGACGGAAACCCGAAAATATGCGGAAATCCGAGATGTGGAACCGGGGGCTGTATTGACCTTGTCGGCTACTTTACCCGAGGGGGAGAGCAATACGGGAAAATGGACATGGGATGACGGGGCGGCCGGACAGCAACGGCAAGTCACGGCTGAACATTCCGGAATATATCGTCTTACGTACACGAATACCCATGGAATAAAGAGTACACAAATGTTTTCCGTGTCCGTACGCGGTGAGGGGATTAAAGGAACGTTGTCCTCAACGGCCGTATATAACGGTCAGGTGGTGGAAGGCAGTGAAGTCTTGATGGGAAAAGGGCGTTCGCTGACCGTGAGCACTTCTTATGCGAACTGGAATTACATAGAAAGTGAAATATGGTATGATGAGAACGGCAGGCAGCTGGCCACGGGAGGTTCCTATACCTATACTTTAGAGGATGACCAGGAGCACGAGTTGATATTCCGTTTGACCAACCAGTCGGGAGTCGTGATAGAGAAATCCTTCCATATTATTCCCAATGAGAATGAGTTGACTCATTCTTTGCCGGACCCTGATTGTGAGAAACCTGAACTGTGGGCGGTGGACGTGGAAGGTTTTCAAAAGGGTGTGTCGTCAGTTTCGGGGTTAAGCCAACCTTATATCGAACGTAAACGTACGGCTTCGGAGGATGGTCGGACTTGTTGGGGACAGGAACGTTTTAACATATTCCAGACCCTTGAAGGTTTGAAGCCGGGTAAATATGAATTGGGGGCATCTGTCATTGCCACGCAACAAGGCAAGAGCGGAGAGGCTGCCCGTAATTATGTAAAAGATGTGTATTTGTATGCCGACGGGGTAAATACGCCGGTGGCTTCACTGGATGGGGAGGCCGGACGTTTTACGGTAGAGTTCTATGTCGGCGAAGAGGGCAAGGTGACTTTCGGAGCCAAGAATATGACCGATCAGAATTATGCTTATTCGGCGAATGGTATGAATTGGTTTGCCATGGATAACTTTAGTTTGCTTTACCTTGGGGAGACGGATTTGTCAGTTGATTTGTCCGCTATGCGAAAAGAGGCGGATGCCATTCGGGAGGATGAGGTGACACCTGCGCTTTGGCTGCAGTTGCTCGGATTGAAAGAATCGGCTTCGGATGGGATAGAGACGGCCGTGCGTTATCAACGCGTGTTGGGAGAGATACACCTGTTGCAGGTGCATTATGAGGACTACAAGGACGCGTACGAGAGGTATAAGAAGTTTGTGGAGACGGAGGGAGTGGACGATGCCTCGTTGAAAGAAGCATTGGAGCTTTTTGCCGCAGCGGGTTCGGCCGATGAGGTTTTCAGGGCTTATGAGAATTTGGATAAGGCTTGGAAGGCCTATTTACCCCATGCGGGCAAAGCTATGGATGTCAGTTCGGTTTTGCCGGACGGAGGGCGTCTGTTGCCTTCGGGAACCGACGTGATGTTTGATAACCGTACGCATTGGATGACCGATGCTGAAGGTGGTAATTATCGTGTGTTTGCCATAGACGGGTCGAATGCGCAGCGTGGGGATGCTACGGGAGAGAACATGATAGAACGTTATTGTACGGGCAATTTCTTGGCCGGACAGCGTTTGATTTATGTGTCTGCATCCGGATTACCTGTTGGGCGCTATGTCTTCAAGGCGGTTGCACAGAAAGGAGCCGACGGAGGGGTAATAGAATTGTTTGCCAATGACGACAGGTCTTCGGTGACGTCGGTTAAGGTTTTGCGTGAGACGGAAGTGGCGACGGATGTACTTGACCAAGATTTGACAGTGGGAGTGGAATCTGGTTTGAATAATGCATGTCAGTGGGTGTCGTTTGCCGACGTGGCTTTGGAGTATCAAAGTCCGTACATGTTGCTTGAAGAAGCGGTGGTGGCTTCAGATACGTTGACGTATGGTGAAGATAAGGGCGGTGCTCTGAAAAAGGCGGTCGATGAGGCGCGTGTATTATTGGTGTCCGGTGAGGCACGTGAACGTATGGCGGCTTATCATACCTTGTTGGATGCGATGGAGCAATACCGTTTGGATAATGCGTCTGTTGCACATCCGGTCGATTTGACGGCGCGGATACAAAATGCTGGTTTTGACATTGGGAATACGACCGGGTGGACGCTTACGGTATCGGATGCGAACTATCCTAAGTTCAGTCAGGGGGTGATGGAGTTCTGGCATACCACTTTTGATTGTCATCAATTGTTGACAGGACTTCCGTTAGGAAACTGCCGGGTGAGTATGCAGGCGCGAAGCGATTTGGGCACATCCAATAAGCACTTCCGGTTGTATGTGAAGACTACCGGTGGTTTACCGGTTTCGGTGTATAGTGTGGATAAGACGCGGGCCGATGGGGCGAATACGGCATTGCATCTGGGGCAGAATGCAGAGGACTTGAATGCCGATGCAACCGTTTCGCGTATTTATACAGATGTTTTTGTGGGTGATGGACAGTTGACCGTGGGCGCAGTATGCGATAATGCCGGAATGTGGTGTGTGATGAATGATTTCGTATTGGAGTATCTGGGCGTAGGAGATGATGACTTGCGACAGACGTGGGAGGCACAGGTGGATGTGGCTCGCTCACTCGACCGCGAACTTTTGCCGCAAGCTGTAGAAACGTTGTTGGATGAGGCTGTGGCAGTAGACGTGTCTTCCATTACAGTGGATTCTCTGGGGCGGGCGTTGTCTGGCTTGATGAAGGAAATAGAGAATGCCCGCAGTGTCATGGTGGATTATGAAGTATATCGGAACCGGAAAATGGTGGCAGAGGAGATTGCCGGGAATTCTGTCCCTAAATTGAGCTCTTCGCTTACGATTTTCAAGAACAACATTGCGTCTGCCGCAACGGAGGCTGAGAAAGCCGTAGATGTGTCGGCTGTGCAGAAAGCGTGCGAGAATTTAGAGTCCGCACGCCAGAGGTACGTGATAGATGCGGAACCGCTGAACGGCATTGCTTTTGACATGACGTTCAAGGTGAATAATGCCGCTTGCGATGCGGACGGCGGCTGGTTGAACGACGGGACGGTGAACTTCCGCTCCTTGGTCAATACTGCACAGAATGGGGAATACGGAGGTGGTGTGTTCTATGAAAACTGGATTGGTCCGGGCAATGAACTGAAGGATGGGAAACGCCCCATTTACCAGACGGTGGGTTCGCTCCCGAATGGAAACTATGAATTGACGGCTGCGGCATTCCGAAAGGTGGAATTGAGCAGTGCCGATGTGGCAGGTATGAATGTGGCTCTGTATTTGAACGGGCAGCAGACTGACGTGACATCTGCGGTGCTGGATTATTTCTCAGTGGAAGGTGCGGTCTCTTCTCGTACGGCTGAAATAGGCCTGGTGGGCGGTGCCGGCAATACGGCAAATTGGGTTGGTTTGGCAGATGTGAAGTTGATGTATTATGGCAGTGACGTATCGGAGTTGAGTGAGGACGATAGTCGTTTTGACGTGCGGGACGGGACGTATGGCACGGTGACAGTACGGCAGAACTTGTTGTCGGGGCTGTGGAATATGGTTTGCTTGCCGTTTGATTTGTCTTCGGCTCAGGTTCGAAAGTATTTTGAAGAGGTGAAGGCGTTGGAAAGCGTGGAACTGGCCGGAGAGGATTGTAACTTGAATTTTGGGAATGTGCGCGACATGGTAGCGGGAGTACCTTATCTGGTAAAGGTGGCTCAGACGCTCTCTGTGCAAACTTATGAGAAAGTGACAATAGATGCAGATGCCGTTTCGTCTGGTGCAGCAGTTGTTTCAGATGGAGCTGTTACGGCTTGTTTGCAGGGAACTTTCCAAAAGGTGGCGTCCTACGGAGATAATGTATATGCTTATGAACCGAACGTATTTTCAAAAGCCGAAACGGGAACGGAAATTAAAGCTTTCCGAGGCTATTTGGAGCTAGAGGGAGTTTTCCCGAAGCGTTTGAATCTTTATATAGATGGTGAACAGACGGGGGTACGGTTGGTGAAAGGAGCAGATGAGGATGCAAAGGTCAATGTCTACACTACAGACGGAAAACTTATCAGGTCAGCGGTAAAGCGGAATGCTGCCTTGCAGGGGTTGCCTTCCGGAGTGTATGTCGTGGACGGGAAGAAGTGTGTGAAGTGAAAGTTTTTCGTTTTTTGGGGACTCTTTCTTGATTTGAATAAGAATCGATTATGTCCAAACTGAAATGAAAACCGGAGAAGGTTATATGTTATAACTGAATATGTAGAAGAGTCATGTCAAACTCGGTTTCGAGGGTACATGGCTCTTTATTTATGATCACATACGGGATATAAACGTGCTGTTCGCGTTCCCTCCCGGGTTTATGGTTTTTCGTCCGGTAGGCGCAAGTTTCCGCTTTGGCATGTCGGTCAGGCCGTCCGTTTCCGTCCCGTCCTTTCCGCAATCCGCCCGTTCCCCTTGCTTCCAACCAGCCGTCGGCATCCCGCTCTTTTCTTGTTTTGCCTGCCTCCACCTTAATATATATGAGGATGTTTCCTTTCGTGCCCTCTTGTTCGTGCCTCCTGCGCCGATAGGCCTGTCCTGTCCCTTCTTTCTCCATGCCGTCTTTGCCGCCTCTTCTTCCTTCATTTCGCTGTTTTCCGTCCCCTGCCCTCCGTTTCTTTTCTATCTACCTCCTTCCATTCTGAAAAAAAGTTTTCCCTCAGTGTGTTCGGTGTTTTCTGCTGTTAAACACGTGTTTTACAGCATGTTTTTTGTCCATATGGTTGTGTT
>ULKS01014917.1_pt1 | contig 16194 bp, 9 predicted proteins | sample 1951211 | NCBI WGS metagenome assembly ULKS01 (sample SAMEA4835506, study PRJEB28245) | human gut metagenome | biome: gut microbiome; material: fecal sample | place: Denmark | collected 2008 | reverse complement strand
TCAGGGATTTAAGTTATAGAAGTCCCCTTATAAGAATCGCTCAGATTGAAACCAAACCGATGCTGTACTTGTCCTGTCTGTAAATTATAATTAATGCCTATTTCCCATCCTTGATTCTGCATTTCTCCAATGTTATCCATCGGCATATCCGTTCCGAAAACAGTGGGAACTATGGGTTTCATTAAAATATCGGTCGTACGTTTATAAAAATAATCAAAAGTCAGGTTCAATTGACCGTGGAAAAACGATGCATCGACTCCGACATTAAAGGTTTTTGTCTTTTCCCAAGTCAAATCATTCAGTCCTAATGCAAAACCAGTTCCCGAAACGACAGAATTATTATAAGCATAATTATTGTCATATACCGTATAAGTGGTAAAGCGGTCGTAAGTACCAATAGCCTGACTACCCAGTATACCGAACGAAGTACGTAATTTCAAATCGCCCACCTTGTCTTTATAAGTACTCATAAAGTTTTCTTCAGACAAGCGCCATCCCAAAGATATGGAAGGGAAGAAACCCCATCTGAAATCTTTATGGAATTTGGATGAACCGTCATAACGGAAACTAAACTCTCCATAATACTTATCAGCAAAAGAATACCCTACACGTCCCAACAAAGAAGTAAGACTGGTACGGTTTGTATCATCTACCGAAGTTTTCCCTGTAATATTACCAGCTTCTCCCGTAGTAACATCTGTTCCTATGCCTAAATCCGGGTCAACATATTTCTTTTCTATTTCATTGGCAGTATAGGTATATGATTCATTCGTCACACCCAACAAGCCATTAACAGTATGTTTACCAAAAGTTTTGTTATAGTTCAATAACAGCTGAGAATTTATCAGGTAGGCATTACTGTTCCAATTACTGGTTTTATTATTAGCCAGATTAACCGGACGCGGAGTAGTTGCATCCTCACTTGCATAATATTCAACCGCATTATTCCGGGTAAACCGTGTATCGTTGATTACATCTGCACCTAAAACCCCTTTTAAAGACAATCCGTCGATTATCTTCATTTCGGCAGATACATTTGCATTCAGGTAATTATTACGGTACTTATTCGTTCCGCCAGCTTCCAATGAGCCAAGAGGATTAAACTCCGATAAGATATCGTTTAACAAATAACGCCCATCTGCCGATTTCATCTTATAATAGTAGTAAGTAGGGACACGTTCGGCATCAATTTCCAGACTGCTACCGGTGGTACTGAGACTGTTATTTCGCGTATAGGCAAGAATGGCGTTTATTTTAAAGCGACCTACTTCAGTACTGATATTCGTACGGAAATTATAGCGCTCTACCCCGAAATTCTTATTACCTACGTAATTGCTTTCCTGATCGAAATATCCCATCGAAATCATATACGTAGTATTGGCAGAGCCTCCCGAAACACTAAGATTATAGTTTTGTTGCAAAGCTGTGCGCATAATCTGATCATAAAACCAGCTTTCTTCACTCTGATGTGCCGCCAAGTCGCGGATTTGCTCAGGAGTAAATTTCGGATCACTTCCAACATTGGTATATGCCAAGTTGGTTAACGTCGCATTCTGATATCCCGCCAATGGAGAAAACAAAATATCCGGATTCTGCCATCCTACCGAACCACTCAAACGCACGGTGGGTTTTTCATTCTTTTTACCTGTTTTGGTGGTCACCACAATCACACCGTTTGCCGAACGAGAACCGTAAATAGCTGCAGTACCTGCATCCTTCAACACAGAAATATTCTCAATATCGTTAGGATTCAATTTATTAAAGCTGCCTCCATCAGACACTATTCCATCAATTACTATTAACGGACTATTATCATTCAGCGTACTGATACCTCGAATATTAAAGTTTGTCTTATTATCATTGGGATTATAACTCGTCTGCTGAACAATTACACCCGGAGCTGCCCCTTGCAAGGCTTGTGTAACATTGGCAACAGGACGCTTGGTTATCGTTTCAGATTTCACCTGACTGACAGCTCCTACCGCACTTTTCCGCGTAGTAGTACCATATCCTACCACAATCACTTCATCAAGCTGCTCCGTATCTTCCGATAATGTTACGATAAGGTCTGGTTTATTACCTACCTTTACTTCCGTTGTCTTATAACCGATATAAGAAAAAGACAACACATCTCCCTTTTCACACTGAAGAGTGAAATTTCCATCTACGTCGGTAACAGTTCCCTGCCCCGAACTACCTTTTACAGAAATGCTGACCCCGATTAACGGCTCTCCATTCATATCCTTCACATTGCCTCGAATTGTCACAATAGCCTGTGACACTTCTTGACTGTTTACCGCTGCATAAATAGCATCGACAGGAGAAGTCAATGTAATGGCCGCCAGAGCAGCTAACATTTTTAGATTAGTATTCATTTTTACTGATTTAAAGTTATGCACATTCTATTAATTTCAGAAATAAGGTTCAACATCGAAATACAGTTCCTTACTCTATCCCGTTCAGTACCTCTAACTTACCCTCTGTAATCAATTTCAGAATCAGTTCGCCGAACAGTGTATTTTGCCATGCAAACCACGGACGGGTAAATTTAGACGGATCGTCTTTATGGAAAGACTCATGCATGAAGCCCGTACCAGCATCGGTACTCATCAACATCTTTATGCACGAGCGGATTTCGTCATCGTCTTGACTGGTAAATGCTTTCATCATAATACTCATGGGCCATACCATGTCGTAACCGATATGAGGACCGCCTATTCCTTCCCCCGCTTTTCCTTTAAAGAAATAAGGATTATCTTCACTCCATACAAAACGGCGCGTGTTCTGATAAATCGGGTCGTTTACATCCACATCGCCCAAATAAGGCATTGCAAGCAAGCTGGGTACGTTAGCATCGTCCATCAGCAGATGATTGCCAAATCCGTCTACCTCGAATGCGTATATTTTACCGTATTTAGGATGATTGTAGATAGCGTATTTCTTCAGTGCCGTTTCTACCTCATTTGCCAGATCGGTACACTGCTTAGCCAATTCCGGCTTCTTATTCACCTGCTCTAAAACTTCGGCAGCTTTTCGCAGTGAAGTAACTGCAAAGAAGTTGGAAGGAATCAAGAACTGAAATGTTGTGGCATCGTCTGAAGGACGGAAAGAAGAAGCTATCAGACCTACAGGTTTTACAGGGTTACCCCAACCGTCGTTCGTCATCGTATCTAAAGCGCGCTCCGTCTTTCTTTGGAAAGAGTAAGAACCGCGGCCGTCTTTACGTTGCTGATCTTTAAACGTTATCAGGATATTTTGAATAGCCTCCAACCATAAGTCGCCAAAAACAGAAGCATCACCCGTAGTTTTCCAATAATGATATGCCAACCGCAAAGGGTAGCACAGCGAATCTATCTCCCACTTACGCTCGTGGAGTTCGGGCTTCATATCGGTTTTGTCGCTCATCCATTCTCCGCCTACTGCCCCATCATTAAAACCATTTGCATAGGGATCGATATTGATACATTTCCACTGACGGAGAATAACCCCCCGAATCATTTTTCTCAAAGCCTCATCTTCGTTTGCCAAATCTACATACGGCCATACTTGAGCTCCCGAATCCCGCAACCACATGGCATGGATATCTCCTGTATAGACGAATGTATCATCATCGCCATCTTGAGTTCGATAATGTACCGTAGTATCAAGCGTGTTAGGGAAACAATTTTCAAACATCCATCTCAGATAAGGATTGGTCAATAACTTTTTCACCTCTTTTATTTTGGCTTCTACCGCTTCAGAATGAAACAAGCGTTTAGACGGGTCGGGGCGTTGTGATACATAATCTCGGATACTCTCACAAACGGCAACCGGATAAGTATCCGTCAGGGAAAAGGCATAGCCATCTGCTGGTATCAAAGCACCCCCCAAAACAGTTCCCAACAATAAACTTTTTACGTAAAATGAGTTTTTCATAGGCATTATATTTTTTAAGCACAGCAAAGATAAGTGAATGAATATGGCTTTCTATATCCAAAACTGACAATCATGTAATACATAAAAAAACAAGGCACAGCCAAGTTGCAAACTCTGTATATATACATGCCAAGAATGTATACATACATGTCATCCATCGTTAAAGAAACACTATATACCGAGTTTGCCAACATAAATTTCTTATACGGAACAATACGGATAGAAAGACTTCATGCTACCCAATAAAATAGAGCCGGCGTATCTTGCGGTACGTCGGCTTTTCTCATATATCATCATTTTCGACAAACAAAAGCGGGCTGCTTACTTCTTGATGAAAGCTCTTACTACAAACCACGCATGACGGAATACGGTAGACAGAAAACCATAATGACGACACATGATACGGAAGCGTTCGTGAAGCGAAGCCTTATGATTCCGCGTCGTCATCCCTTCGTTAAGATAGTCAATCAGTACCAGATGGGTGTTATGCAAATTGGTACTTTGTTTCATTATGCGGATACACCAGTCGAAATCGGCTGAAAAGCGATAGCGCAGGTCATAGAATACCACACGGTCACGGCGCACAAAAAATGCCTGATGACAAACTAACATTCCTGCTTTAAAACTTTTCCACGTCAGTGTTTCGGGAGCTGACAAACGGCGCATCCGCAAGAAATGTCCATCCTCGTCTACGATAGCCGTTTCACCATAAAGAACGTCGGGCAATTCTGCCCCCGTAATAGAGTGTACCATCGACAAAAGCGTATCGTCTTCGTGTAAAGCATCGCCTGCATTCAGGAAACACAAATAATCGCCCGTAGCCAGCCGAATCCCTTTATTCATTGCGTCATATAAGCCCTTATCCGGTTCGCTGATTACAGTCTGGATATGTTCTTTATACTTATTTACGATTTCCATCGTTCGGTCTTTCGAGCCACCATCTACAATGATGTATTCTACGTCACGATACGACTGAGTAATCACGCTCTGAATGGTATCTTCCAATACAGCTCCGGCATTATAGGTTACCGTAATAATGGAAAACTTCGGATGTACGCGGTGTAAATTATGCATGATTTCCTGTTATCTGATTATAAATCCGAATATACTGTCCTGCCACGATTGATTCTGAATAAGTGGTTACCGCTTTCCGGTAAGCCGCATCGCTCAAAGTCTCATAATCGCCTTCGGTCAGCGTCCAGTAAATGCCGTTTGCCAAGTCTTCCGCCGAACGGTATTGAGCTACATAGCCATTATGCAAATGGTCAATCATCTGCGGAATCCCCCCTACATTAAATCCTACGCAGGGAATGCCACACGCCATAGCCTCCACTATCGTATTAGGCAGATTATCTTGCAAAGAAGGAGTAACATAAAGGTCGACGGCATTATAGATATTAACCAACTCTTTTTCGTTGCTTACATAATCAATCTTGTAAGTAGGAAACGGAAACAGCGCATCATACTGGTCGGAATGTTTTCCCATAACCACCACTCCTATCTTGCTGCTGCATTCCGGATAGTCGCGTGACAACAATTTGCAGGCTTCTATCAGATATTCTATCCCTTTCCGCTTGTCGGTTATTTTCATCGAACTGAACAAAAGTAATTTTTTATCAAGAGGAAGATTCAATTTTTCACGGGCAAATTTCTTGGCACGCGGACGGAATAAATTCGTATTAATGGCATTGGGAATACTCAGGATAGTCTGTCCACTCAATAGAGAGCTTTTCTTCGCCATCGCTTCCAGCCAGTGACTGCAAGCCACAAACGTTATGTTAGCCCCTGCATAGAGCTTTTCTTTCTTACGATACACGCGCGAAGACAAATCGTGCTTGTGAGACTTTATGAGTAATTCGCAATTATGACATTCGCCTGTATATTTTTCACAACTTCCGGAATAATGACAAATGCCCGTAAAGGGCCACATGTCATGCATCGTCCATACCACCGGTTTACCGGAATCAATGATACGGCGAATATCCCCCAGCGAAAGCATTCCTTGATTAATCCAATGAAGGTGAATCACATCGGCTTGGCGGAACTCCGGAAGCGAAGTTATATCCGTACCCATATTGGCTATATCTACGGCAAACAAGTTTTCACGCTTGAATCCGTTTGCAGCCCATATTACAATCCGCTCCCACGTAAACTGCCAGATTCTTCTCCATGACTTTTTCAATGGCACGACAGTAACCTGATCAGTCTGCTTGTTCCTCACCAGCATCTTAGCCTTGATGCCATTGTCTTTCAGCGCCTCCATCAGTCGGTTTGCAGCTATCGCCGCTCCTCCGATGCGCTCCGTCGTGTTAATAATAAGTACCCTCATGTTCAGCTATCTGGAATGTTTTTGCAAAGTTAGGAGTTTTTTCTACACGACAAACACGGATATGCAGAGTTTTCAAACATCCGTACCGAATCGCTATTTGCCGCGAACAATCCGCTTAATATCGTTCAACTTGTTTAATGCTTCTAATGGAGTAAGATTATTTACATCTAAATTCAGAATCTCATCGCGTATCTGACACAATACCGGGTCGTCTAACTGGAAAAAGCTAAGTTGCACTCCATCCGAAGAAACGGTTTTGGGAGTTACGGAGATGCCTTCCTGACGGTTTTCCGACTCTAACTGGCGCAGGATTTCTCCGGCACGCTTGACAATGGTTTTCGGCATTCCAGCCATCTTTGCCACGTGTATGCCAAAGGAATGTTCACTGCCGCCCCGCTCCAACTTGCGCAAGAATATCACTTTGTTATCCACTTCCTTCACTGATACATTATAATTCTTGATGCGCTTGAACTGGGCTTCCATGTCGTTCAGTTCGTGATAATGGGTAGCAAAAAGCGTACGCGCACGGGCTCTCTTATGTTCATGGATATGTTCTACGATAGCCCACGCGATGGAAATACCGTCGTAAGTAGAAGTTCCACGCCCCAACTCATCGAACAAGACAAGGCTGCGCGGAGAGAGGTTGTTCAGGATATCGGCAGCTTCATTCATTTCCACCATAAAGGTCGATTCGCCCACCGATATATTATCGCTGGCTCCTACGCGAGTAAATATCTTATCTACCAGTCCTACATGAGCACTTTCCGCCGGAACGAAGCAACCTATCTGCGCCATTAACGTGATGAGCGCCGTTTGGCGGAGCAAAGCCGACTTACCTGCCATGTTCGGGCCGGTGATGATGATGATCTGTTGGGTCTCGGTATCCAAATAAACGTCATTGGCAATGTATCGTTCACCCGGGGGAAGCTGTTTTTCGATTACCGGGTGTCTTCCCTGATGAATATCAAGCACATCGTCTTCAGCTATAACCGGACGTATATAATTATTTGCACGGGCTACGTTGGCAAACGAAAGCAGACAGTCTAACCGGGCTATTTGCGTGGCATTGATTTGAATAGCGGGGATAAATTCCGACAGTGCCATAACCAGCTCATTATACAGCCGGGTTTCCAACGCCAATATCTTATCTTCCGCTCCCAATATCTTTTCTTCGTATTCTTTCAGCTCCTGAGTGATGTATCGCTCGGCATTGACTAATGTTTGTTTACGAATCCAGTCTGCCGGAACTTTGTCTTTATGCGTGTTACGCACCTCGATGTAGTAACCGAACACATTATTATAAGCAATTTTCAAGCTGGGAATGCCGGTCAGCTCGCTTTCGCGTTGCTGAATCTGGAGCAGGCAGTCTTTCCCCGAATAAGCAATCCGACGCAGTTCATCCAATTCTTCGTTTACCCCGTCGGCTATCACCCCGCCTTTGTTGACCAGCAGCGGCGGATCATTTTTTATTTCTTTGGCTATCTTGTCGCGAATGGAAACGCAAGGATTCAGTTGCTCGCCAATGCGCCTCAGGCTCTCGTTATCAGCGTTCAGGCAAGCATTTTTGATGGGTTCGATGGCTTGCAGCGCCACTTTCAACTGTACCACTTCGCGAGGCGAGATGCGCCCTACGGCGGCTTTCGAAACGATGCGTTCCAAATCGCCTACCCGATGCAGTTGTTCTTCTACGAAATCCTTGAAATCGGGTTCGCGGAAGAAGTAGTCTACCACGTCCAAACGCTCGTTGATGGGTTTCACGTCTTTCAGGGGGAATACAATCCACCGCTTCAACAAGCGGGCCCCCATCGGACTGATGGTGTGGTCAATAACATCCAGCAGGCTCGTACCTCCTTCGTTCATGCTGTTTACCAGTTCCAGACTGCGGATGGTAAACTTGTCCAGACGCACGTAACGGTCTGCTTCGATGCGCGAAAGCGAAGTGATATGGCTTATCTGGTAATGTTGGGTCATATCGAGGTATTGTAAGATAGCCCCCGACGCAATGACGCCGTTCGTCAGATGTTCTACGCCAAACCCCTTCAAATTCTTGGTTTCAAAATGTTTCAGCAGTTTTTCGCGGGCAGAAGTCTCGGTAAATACCCAGTCGTCCAGCTCGAAAGTGAAGAACTTGCTTCCGAAATTTCCTTCAAACATGCCGCGCTTGCCCCGCTCGAAAAGCACTTCTTTCGGAGCGAAATTGTTCAGCAACTTGTCTACATAGTCGAATGTACCTTCGGCTGTCATAAATTCGCCCGTAGAGATATCAAGGAATGCCACTCCGCACGCCGATTTACCGAAATGAACGGCGGCAAGGAAGTTATTTTCTTTATACGAAAGAACGTTATCGCTGATAGCTACCCCCGGAGTCACCAGCTCGGTAATCCCTCGCTTTACTAACTTTTTCGTGGTCTTCGGGTCTTCCAGCTGGTCGCAGATGGCAACACGACGTCCTGCCCGTATCAGTTTGGGCAGATAGGTGTCAAGCGCGTGATGTGGAAAACCCGCCATTTCTACGGTCTTCCCTTGCCCATTGGCACGTTTGGTCAGCGTAATGCCCAGAATCTCGGAAGCCGATACAGCATCTTCCGAATAGGTTTCGTAGAAGTCACCGCACCGGAACAGCATGATTGCGTCCGGGTGTTTTGCCTTCAGGTCGAAGTATTGTTTCATCATGGGGGTCAATACCACCTCATTATCCTTTGCCACAGTTAAGTCCTTTCTTTATTAGGGGTTAGATATTCAATCACAACATTGTCAACCGGGCAAAGATACGCTTTTTGCCGCGATTTGCCGAGAATCACGCCCTGCAATTTTTCTCTGCCAAACAGTAAGAGCCTGCTTAAACTCCCGATAAGGCAGTTTAAACAGGCTCTTATTTTAAATCAAAATCTTACCTATTAGCCCATGCAGCGTTTTTTTTATCTCTGCCGCATGACATCATTTCACCATCACTCCTACTTCACCCGGCTTAACGTGTGCTTTCGAACCGTTGGGAGAAGTTGCTTCCAACTTAATGAAACGCGCACTTGTCCCGGCGGGGAGACTTACGGTTTGCGGAAGCGGATTATACATGATGTTGCTGAATTCGCCGTCGGCTTTCAGCGTTTTCCATGTCTTGCCGTCTGTGCTGACCGAGAAGGTATAGCGGAACGCCATATCGGGCTTTGCCTGCGCGCCTTCGGGTGCGTATGTAAACGATTGCAGCGTAACGCTCTTGCCCAAATCAATAACCAGCGGAGTCTCGCTTACCAGTTTCCACGATTCGCGCGGCAGGTTATTCCATTTGTTTTCCGCCACGGCTTCCTGCAAGGGAGCTGCATAGTAAGCAGCCACACGGCTCAGGTTGGCATTGCGGCGTGAAGAAAGGATTTTCACTTTCAGTTTCTCTGCCTTCATATCGGGTATTTGCACCATGCGCTTGTAACCGATGGTGGTTCCGGTAGCTATTTCGCGCCATGCGCCGTCAATAAGGGCTTCGAGGGAGAATGCTTCTACACGTTGCCCTTTCGCAATGTCTTCTTGCAGCATCACTACATTTATTACAGAGTCGGGAGTCAGGGTATAGACTTGTTCTTTGCCCGAAGCCACCTGTTTCAGCCCTTCTCCGTCGGTCACGCGGTTATGAGCGAATATTGATTTGCGGTAAGCTGCAAATTCTTTCAGACGGGCTACATCTGCTTCGTGAATCAATCCCCGGCGGTCGGGCGGTATGTTCAACAGCAACACGGAGTTATATCCTACCGAACGGAAATAGATATCCGACAAGTGTTTCAGGCTCTTTACCTGATTATCTTCGCGTGAATGATAGAACCATCCCGGACGGATGGATACATCGACTTCAGAAGGATACCAGAACAGTTCGTTTGCCTTTGCCAAGATATCGCGGCCACCTAAGTCGGAGGATGTTTCAGAAATGCCAAGCGCTTTTTTGTTGGCTGCCGAGCGTGCATATACTCCCGGTGTCAGTACGGTTGCGCTCCATTCGGTTTCGCGTCCCAATCCTTTTTCATTGCCTACCCAGCGCACATCGTCGCCCATAATCGCCATGACAGCTTCGGGCTGGAGCTTACGGATGGTCTGGTAGAAGGTATCCCAGTCGTATTCCTGCTTCTTACCGTTCGGGCCTTCGCCGTTCGCTCCGTCAAACCATACTTCGTGTACTTTCCCGTAGTTTGTCAGGAGTTCGGTCAACTGTTCAACGAAGAATTTATTGTATGCCGGCGAATCACCATAACAGGAGGCATTTCTATCCCACGGCGAGAGGTATACGCCAAACTTCATATCGTATTTGTCGCACGCATCGCGAAGTTCGCGCACCACGTCACCTTTGCCGTTTTTCCAAGCCGACGAAGCTACCGAATGTTTCGTGGTCTTCGTAGGCCACAGGCAGAAGCCATCGTGATGTTTGGCTGTCAGGATAACCATTTTAAAGCCGCATTCTTTCAATACTCTTACCCACTGGTCGGCATCCAGTTCCGTAGGATTGAACAGGTTCGGGTCTTCCGTTCCGTCGCCCCACTCCCGGTCAGTAAATGTATTGATACCAAAGTGTAGGAAGGCAGTCAACTCCTGCTGCTGCCACGCCAACTGTTGAGGTGTAGGAACCAAACGGGCAGCAATATCTACCTTTTGTTCTACTGTGGCTCCAGCGGGAAAGGTTACATGTTTTACATAATACGATTCCGTTTCTTGTGCCTGAATCGTCGGCACTCCTGCCAAGAAGAGCAGCAGGGGTAATAATAGCTTTTTCATTCTTTTTATTTTTAGCTTGGTTAACGGGATATCCCTGAAAAGCAAAGGTAACGAATCGGCTTCATGTATGCAACGTTTCGTAGTAAAAATAAATTGGCGCGAATCCGATATCACATCGCACTCGCGCCCATCATGATAAAGAAATGTTTATTCGGCAATACAGATGCTTACGCGGTTCTGGCGTGCAGAATCAAACGGTTGCTCCGTATCTCCTTTATAGTCTACCGTTATACGGTTGGCTTCAATACCTTGCGCCTTCAGTGCAGCGGCAACAGCTTCGGCGCGTTTCTTTGAGAGTTGCAGGTTGTAGTCCGCCGTTCCTGTCTGCTTGTCGGCATAGCCGCAGATGGTTACCTTGCAGTTGGCATGTTCTTTCATGAATGCGGCGAGCTTGTCCACCTTGCCCTGTTCGCTCTCGCGGATGGTTGCCGAATCAATCCGGAAGAATACGTTTTCGGTGGTCGTAACCTTTTCCACTACCGGCTGCGGTGCGGGTTGTTCCACTACCGGTTCTTCCTTAGGCTCTGCGGGAGGAGCGGGAACGGGTTCCGGGTCGTAATAAACCGGCTCGGTCTTGCGGGTGGTCTTGCCGAACTTGATGGTGAATCCCGCCAAAGCGTTGAACTGCCAGTCGGCATTTCCTGCCTTCTTCGAGTTGAACTTGTCGGAAAGTACGTTTCCGTTTACTTCGAGGTTGAAGTAAAGGCGTTTGCTCAGGCGGATATTCGTACCGAGTCCCATGCGGCCCGCCACGTTGAACTTGTTATCCCGCCAGAGGTATGCCAGCGTATTGCCCGCGTCGTTTATCGCTACCGCCTCGTCGTTGTTGAACGCACCGTTCAAGCCGATTCCGGCAAACAGGTAGGCGTTGAACACACGGTCGGGATTGTAGCGGCAGAACAGCGCACTCAAATCCAATGTGGCATCGATGTTTCCTTGCAGGTAGTTGTAATCATAAATCTGCTGCGGACACACCCAAGCACCCTTTGCCTGCCATCCGCTGATGCCGGCACGAAGTCCCCACAGCGGGGTGAACTGGTAGCCTCCGTAAATGGCGGCAGCCGGTGAAATCATGTCGCCAAACTTGATTTCGCTTTTGGTAAACGCCGCGCCCGCCTGTACCTGCATGTACCAATGCGGATTAAACACGGTTTTTCCTTCTTCCTTGATACGAAGATTCGACGTGTCGGTGGTCTGTGCAAATGCCGTACCCGAAACGCACAGTCCGAGCACCAATGCGGTTAAGTCTCTTCTTAGTTTCATAATTATATGGTTTTAAAGGTTTATGAATATCGCATTTCACCCATGCAGGAGCGTATCGCATACGCCCGAAAACATGAATGACAGACATTCATTTAAAGGTTAAACGATTCCCTTAAAAAGTAACCTCTGCCGGGGCGAAAGCTCTGTCGCCGGCAAGGGTTTTGATTTCCTTGCTTCCCTGTCCTGCGGTTTTTATCGCCAGATACCACTGTCCGTCTATGCGGACGGGGTTAAACATCAGCGAAACACCTTTCGACGGCCTTTCATCTGCCGCACGCAGGCGAGAATACGTAGTATATTTCATATCGTTGTTTCCTTGAGTGGCAAATGCCAGATACTCGAACGCATAATCTACCACGGGGAAACGGGTGAAACGTTTTTTCATGTTTGCTTTTTCTTCGTCGGACAGCTTGCGGAGCTTCGTTCCGTCGACGGTATAAAGCATGTCGATAGCCTGTTCTACGCTATCGGCTTTCAGCAGCTCCATGCAGCGTGTAGCTTGGGTTTTCACTGCCGATGTGTCGGCAGCGGTAAGTGTAGCCGCAAACTCGGCTTTCGCATCGCCCAATGACTTGGGGCGCGCGGCTTCTTTTTCTTTTCCTCCGCCACACGAGGCAAGACAGCCTACCACGGAAACAAGCAAAATTAATTTTATTACTTTATTCATAATGATTCGTTAAGACAATAAAAGGTGTACCCATACGGGGCACACCTTTTACATTTAGTTATAATCGTGGAAGATTATTATTCATTAGCCATTGTAGCATCAACATGAGCTTTGATTTGACCTTTCAATGTACCCCAAGCGTATTCGATTTCAACCGGGATAATCATATCGAAGTCGCGAACGTTAGCTTCGTTGTTTCTGTAAGTGATAGAAGAAGTATTCAATTCGCTTACACCGCTGATGTCAACAGTTGCAACACCGCTTGTTTGGATGCTACCACTTCTTGCATCGAATACAGACAATTCTACTGCAGGAGCAACACTTGATAACAGATTCCATGAACCGTTCAAATTACAAGTAACTTCGTCCAAAAGAACTTTCATGTTTTCAATGTGGTAGTAATCATACAACGGACATCCGTTTTCAACAGCCGATGTATAAGCACCGCTTGTACCAACGATCAATACTTGATCACGCCAGTCAGACAATCCGAACAAGTCACCTACGATTACTGTAGAGCCGTTAGCCTGTGCATCGATGAAGTTAGCATCGTTACCCGGAAGAATATCCAGCGGACGCAAGAAGCGTACATTGAATGTTTCGTCAGCCAAAGGCAGGTCACAATCATCGTAAGTAGCAACAAGGGTTACTTTTGCATAAGTGTTAGGATAAGCATGACCCCACAAGTTCAATACTTCTTTAGCTATTGCATTGTCTTGATAATCCAAAACGCCTGTTGCCGGATCAATCTTAGCAATTACAGTATTATTAGCATACAATATAGAACCTGTTGAATTTATAGTCAAATCGTAGATAGTTCCATCAGGAGCAACGATATCGTCCTGAGTATCCGCAAATCTGAAGTAATAATTCGTTCCTAAAGTAGCCAAATCATAGTACTGTTGCTGTGTTTGCTGAATAATCTGAACTTGGTTTCCTACATAGTATTCATCGATGTCTTTGAAGTAATTCATAACATCCCATGAAGCAATGCCTGAATTGGTAGGACGCGGTACATTCATACGTATAGTGTCTCTATCTTCCTTAGCCACGCTTTCAGGATACCAATAGCGGTCGATTCTTTCTTCGAAAGTAACTTCGGGCTTTTCAACCACCTTGATAGTCATACCAACATATACATGGTTGATACCACCGTCTTTGTTAGTGATGAACTTAGCATACAATGTAAACTCACCGTTCTGAGTAGCTGCAAGGATATTGTTCAATTCAGTCAAGCCACCAGCCCATTCAACTACATCATTCGTTGTCGGAACTGGAGCATCTTTGTGTTCTATCATTACACCATAGATGTTGTTTGATACCAACTGCATTTCGTTGTTAGCGTCCTTGATATAAGTTTCACCCGGAACCATTGAGTAAGCATCACGGAAGTCGCTGATACTCATGTGCAACATTTCGATTACTTCATCGCTCATGTCTGCCCAAGAGAATGTGTTGCTGAAGCCGTCGCATACGTATGGAGCTTCCCAGCTGTCAACTACTACACCTGTTTCGTTCATTTCGCGAGTGATGTTAATCTTAATGTATCCTGCCAAAACGATATCGCCTGCTGCATTCTCCAATGTAACAAGAACAACCGGGCGACGACCGATAGCAGAAACACCTTCTTCAGAACCTTCGGCAATAGGTTGCTGGGTAATGTTACCGTTTCCGGTTTCATCACCTTGTCCATCGTTTTCACCGATTACCATACACGGAGTAAATTCACCGGTGTTCTGGTTAACCATACCGTACATGCTTTCAGAAGTCTGGTTTGTAACTACAGTGTACGGCAACATTTGATATTGCCATTTCAAACCATATCTATCTTCAACTTCTTTATAACCCATGCTCTGATGTACGCCTGAAGTCGGCAAAGTCCAGTTCTGAGACAAGTAGTGAACTTGCAACAGTTGGCTCAAATCCAATGTTCCACCGTTGTATTCCCAATCCAAAGTAGCCACATTTTCTACTGCTTCTTGACCGGTATTATACAAATCTTTCGGGCAAGCCGAGTTTTCCAATGTAGTATGGTCGATGAATGCAATAGCTTGCAGTGATTCAACTACCGGAACGAGAGCTGCATAGTCAGAAGTAATGGTCTTTTCTTCACTTGCATTTAGAGTCTTTGCTTCGAGAGCCATTACAGAGATGTTAGAAGATTCGGTATGTTCACCACCCTTACCTGCCAACAAATCCGGACTTTCGATTTGATAAGTAACTTTCAAATCACCGTCTTCTTTTACCTTGTCAAGGTAGTTAACTGTTACACCGGCACCGTTAGCACGTGTTGAGATGTATTCCGGATTGTCATACAAGAAACGATAGTTGTAATCATCTTCAGCAGCGCTTGACGGATTCATGTGGTAAACCACTTCATCCTTAGAACCAATGGTATAAGCACCGGCAGCAACCGGACTGTTCAAATCAGGAATATTATAGCGAACTACTTTCTGCGTATATTCATCGAAATAGTCTCCGGCAACTTGACCTTCCAAAGTTACGTAGTTACCATCAAGGTATTCATATTTAGTAGCTTCAACTCCGTCGAGATACAATTCAGGAGCAAATACCAAAGCTTTCAGGATTCTGCTCAAATTGATAACTACTGTACCTTCTTCTACTCCATCAACAGTCAAAGTTTCATTGTAAATATCCCATACAACAGAAACACCGCCTGCAACAGGGTTCGTCCAAGCAACTCCTGAATTAGATTCTGTTTTGTTACCTTCAGCGTCGATTTCAACTTTTACCCAGAAACCTTCAAATTCGCCTTCAGTACCCGGATAGTAATAAATGCCGCCGGCTACACTTGAACCCGGAGTTCCCGGTTCTCCCTGAGGACCTTGAGGACCTGCAGGACCTTGTTCTCCCTGTTCACCTTTTTCACCGTCCTTACCAATTGCTTGATAGTCGGTTTTGGTACCGTCTTTATACCAATAACCGTCTTCACCGATTGTCCAAGTTGTACCATCAACACCGTCTTGACCGTTCGTCAATTCGAAAGTAGTTCCGTCGCTCAACGTAACGACTACACCGTTGTCGGTTTTCTCTACACCACTGATAGTAGCACCTTCGTTGACTTGTGTTTGAAGTGCTTCTAAAGTACTTCTCACTTCATCTACACGCTCGTTTACTGAGTTGATGTCATCATCGTAATCAGAACATCCGGTGAATGTTCCGCCCGCCATGATGAGACTACCCAACAGAAGAGCACCTACAAATTTTTTGTTCATACCTTAATTCCGCAACACATATTGTTAGAAAT